>MDSV01163807.1_pt1 | contig 16086 bp, 12 predicted proteins | sample 810851 | NCBI WGS metagenome assembly MDSV01 (sample SAMN05326640, study PRJNA326480) | marine metagenome | isolation source: seawater | place: Atlantic Ocean: North East | collected 2012 | reverse complement strand
AGCAATAATCAAAGCATCAGATGAAGTAATCAAAGGTAAATTAGATGAAAATTTTCCTTTAAAAGTTTGGCAAACTGGTTCGGGAACCCAAACGAATATGAATGTAAATGAAGTTATTGCGAATAGAGCAATAGAAATTTTAGGTGGAAAAAAAGGGACAAAAAAACCTGTTCATCCAAACGATCATGTAAACAAATCCCAATCTACAAATGATGTTTTTCCAACTGCAATGCATATCTCTATAGCTAAAGAAACTATTTCTAAAATGCTACCAAACTTAAAAATTTTAGAAAAAGAGCTAAAAAGAAAGTCTAATGAATTTAAAAATATAGTTAAAATTGGTAGAACACACCTTCAAGATGCTACCCCTCTTTCTCTTGGACAGGAATTCTCGGGGTATCATGCTCAAATAAAAAAAAGTATTGAAAGAATAGAATATGCTTTAAAAGAAATTTTATTTCTAGCTCAAGGTGGTACAGCAGTTGGTACTGGAATAAATTCAAAGAAAAATTTTGACAAAAAAATTGTCAAAGAAATTGCAAAATTTACAAAATTAAAATTCAAACCCGCTCCAAACAAATTTGCTGAACTTGCGGCTCATGACGCAATAGTTAATTTTTCTGGAGCTTTAAATACTTGTGCAGTAGCATTAATGAAAATATCTAATGATATTCGCTTCCTAGGATCTGGTCCCAGGGCTGGTTATGGAGAATTAATTTTACCTGAAAACGAACCAGGTTCTTCTATAATGCCTGGCAAAGTAAATCCAACGCAATGTGAGGCTGTTACAATGGTTTGTGTTAAAGTCATCGGAAACCATAATGGAATTACAATGGCAGGATCTCACGGTCACTTTGAACTAAATGTTTTCAAACCTTTAATTGCTCATAACATTTTACAATCAATTGACTTGATCGCTGATAGTACAAAAAATTTTGCTATATATTGTGTTAAAGGAATAAAGGCAAATAAAAAGAAAATACAAGAACATCTAGATAATTCATTGATGCTAGTTACTGCTCTCGCACCACATATTGGATATGATAATGCAGCAAAAATTGCAAAAACCGCTCTTAAAAACAATACAACTTTAAAGCATGAAACATTAAAAACAGGTCTAATTAAAGAAAAAGAATACAACAAGATTGTTAATCCAAAAAAATGATCTATCCAGATTGAGATTTGATTGCCTCATTAAGAAGTTTTTTTAAATAAATTTTATTCTGCAGATTATTATCTTTCAAAATTATGTTGCTCATTATTTTATTTAAATTTTGATTATATTTTTTATCTATCCTTATATCGCTTAATTTTGTAAATTTTTGATCAAAATTATAAGTGAAACCAAGATTAATTATCTCAAATTTTTTCCTATAATTTTTAGGTGTTAATAAATATTTGTAAATTTCTTTATAGTTATTAATATTTATTTCTAGCTTACCATCTAAAATAAGCTCTCCATCTTTAATAAAAATTAAACTATCCGATAAACTAAATTTTGCGAAATTTTTCCATTCAAATTTTGTGTTATCAATGTCTATTAAACCTTCCTGAATTTTTGAATTAATATCGAAATTTATGAGATTCAAATTATTGTATAAAGTATCTGCTTTTATGTTTAATTTAAATTCTAAATTTTTGTTAAAAAATATTTCGGTTTTCAAAAATTGACTAATGATAGAATTGGAATTGAAAAAATAAGACAAGTTTAAACGCTCTGATTTTCCATTTAAAAAAGAATAAAATGGGTTCAAATTAAACATGCCATTATAAAAAAACTTTTGATTTTCTATTTTGTCAAATAAATTAAATTCAAAAAAATTTTTGTCTGTTTTGTAATTAGCAATACTTTTATTTTTATTTAAAATCATGCTTACTGTTCCTGTTTTTAATTCTTTTGAATAATCGTGCTCATTTTCAATTTGGAATTTAAGAAATTTTAAATTTAACTTTGAAATAAATTTATTTTCTTCTTTGTTATCATACAACTTAATTTGATATGGGATATTAAATATTTTATTATTAGAATTTAAAATATTTTTATGATCTTTTGAATCATAGTAATATTTCATATCTAAAATTTTATTTATAAATAAAATTTCATCGTTAATACTTTTAAAAAAAACATTACTATTTTTTATTTTTATTTTCTTATCTTTAAAATCATTTTTTAAAAGTTTTACAAAAAAGTTATTATTTTTTTCGTTTAAGTAAAAATTTGCATCTTCAATAATTAAATTAATTACTTCTATCTTTTCTAGAGAAAATAAATTATCTAAAGTCACATATGTTTTTAATTTTTTAATTTCTGATATTTCATATTCATTATTGATAATGATGGCCTCATTTATAATAAAATGTGGTCTTGGAAAAAAACTGTAAGTTAAATTACCACCAAGGTTAAAATTTAAATTAAATTGTTTTATTAATTCTTGTTCTAATTTTTTTGAAATTTCGGATTGTTTAAAGAAAGTTGGTAGTGACAGATAAGATATAAATAGAATAATAACTGCGACAAAAGTAAAAACAATCCTATTACTCTTTGTTAAATTTATTAAATTATTAAATTTTAACTTGTTTAAATTTTTCTCTAATAGACTATTAATTAACTTACTAATGTTTTTTAAAAATTTTAAAATAAAATTAGTCTTAGTCATGATAATCAACAATGCTTATAAAGTATTATTTTAAATGATAAACAGAGATTATTTAAAAAACCTAAATGAAGCTCAAAAAAAAGCCGTTATGCATACGGAGGGACCTCTTTTGATTGTAGCGGGTGCTGGTTCAGGAAAAACTAAAGTTTTAACCTCAAGAATAGCCAATATTATTAATGAAAAAAAAGCTTTTCCCAATCAAATTCTTGCAGTCACTTTCACAAATAAAGCAGCCAAAGAAATGCAAAAAAGAGTAAGTAATATTCTGGGCTCTACTGCTGTAGGACTTTCTTGGCTAGGAACATTTCATTCTATTTGTGCAAAATTATTAAGAAAACATGCATCTGCTGCAAATTTAAATTCTAACTTTACGATTGTAGACACGGATGATCAGATTAGATTAATCAAGAATATATGCAAAGCAGAGAATGTTGATATTAAACAATTATCACCAAGATTTATACTTGCAATAATTGATAGATGGAAAAATAAAGGTTTTTATCCTAATGAGGTAATTATAAACAAAAAAGATATTTATGAAAAAACTATACTTCCCTTATATAAAATTTATCAACAAAAATTAACCGATTTAAATTCTTGCGATTTTGGTGATCTTATTTTGCATACTGTTAAAATTTTAGAATTTAATTCTGATATCAGAGAAATATATTCAAAAAATTTTAAATATATACTTGTTGACGAGTATCAAGATACGAATTTAATCCAAAGCAAATGGCTGAATCTTCTATCAGAAAAAAATAAGAATATTTGCTGCGTAGGAGATGATGATCAATCAATATATAGCTGGAGAGGTGCTGAAATAAAAAATTTTTTAGAGTTTGATCAAGTTTATGAAAATACAAAAGTAATTAGGTTAGAGCAAAATTATAGATCTTCACAAAATATTTTATCTGTTGCTTCAAATCTAATTTCAAATAATCAAAATAGAGTGGGAAAGACTTTAATTACCACTATGGAAGAAGGTGATCTTGTTCAGCTAAATTGTTTTAAAAATGGTAAAGATGAAGCAACTGGTATTTCTGATGAAATAGAAAAAAAAATAAAAAAAAAATTTACTTATAATAATATTGCAATTTTGGTAAGAGCTATTTTTCAAACACGTGAATTTGAAGAACGTTTTCTTAAAATTGGTATGCCATATAGAATACTAGGAGGTACAAAATTTTATGAAAGAGCTGAAATTAAAGATTGTGTTGCATACTTAAGGTTAATTCATCAAGAAAAAGACGACTTAGCCTTTGAAAGAATTGTCAATAATCCAAAAAGATCAATAGGCGATAGTACTTTAAAAAATATTCATGAGTTTGCTAAAAAAAATAATTTAAATTTAGAGAGAGCGTCATTAAAAATGCTTGAACAAAATTTAATTAAACCCAAAGCTAAAATAGGCCTAAGCTTATTTATCAATTCTTTAATGAAGTGGAGAAATGATTTAATAATAAAAAAATCGAACCATATAAAATTATTACAAATAGTCTTAGATGAATCAGGATACTCAGCAATGCTTAAAAACAAAAAAGATTTAGATAACGAGAATAGATTAGAAAACATTAAAGAATTATTAAGCGCGATGAAAGAATTTGATAATTTAGAAAGTTTTTTAGAGCATGTATCTTTAGCAACTTCAATAGACCAAGAATGGGATGGTGAAAAAGTTAATATGATGACAATGCATGCTGCAAAAGGATTAGAATTTGAAGTTGTATTTCTACCAGGATGGGAAGAGGGATTGTTTCCACACCAAAAATCTATTGAGGAAAAAGGTCAAAATGGACTTGAGGAGGAAAGAAGGTTAGCTTATGTAGGAATTACTAGAGCGAAGAAAAAAGCTATAATATCTTTTTCAATGAATAGATTTTATCAGGGAGACTGGATTGATAGTATGGCTTCAAGATTCATCGACGAATTACCTGAGAAACATTTAGAAAAAAATTCCTACTTTGATGAGGAAATTATTAATGATGATTTTGATTTTAATCAAGATTTTGAAATGGATGAGGGAACAAGAAGTCCAGGTTGGATTAGGTATCAAAAAAGAATTAAATGAGAAATTATATAAATATTTTAAGAAAAAAATTTAAGAAATATGAAATAGACGGGTATGTAATTCCAAAAAATGATGATTATTTCACAGAATATTCAAAGATAAATAGATTAGAAACTATCTCAAATTTTAGTGGATCTGCAGGATTAGCTATAATTCTTAAAAACAAAAATTATTTATTTACTGATGGTAGATACACAATTCAAAGCCAAATAGAGAGTGGAAAAAATTTTAAAATTTATGGATTTGAAAAATTGATTAATTGCAGTTTGTTTAAAAATCTAAGACTTGGCATTGATCCAAAATTATTCACTAACACTCAAATAAAAAATTATTTTCTAAAATATAATAAAATCAAACATATTGAAAAAAACTTAATTGATGAAATAAAAAAACATAAAGAAAATAAAACTAATCCATTTTTTTCTTTAGACAAAAAAATTGTTGGAGAAAGTGTAAATTATAAATTAGATAAAATATCAAAATACTTAAAAAAAAATAAATCAGATTATATTTTTGTAAGCGCTCCAGAAAATGTTGCTTGGATTTTAAATATAAGAGGTAATGATGGTCCTAATAGTCCTATTCCAAATTCAAGATTGGTCATTAGCAAAACAAAGAAAATATTATTAATAAGTAATTTAAAAAAATGTAAAAAATTATTAAGAAATAGAATTATTAAGAAAAATGAATTTTTAGATACATATGACTTACCAAAAAAAATATTAAAACTTAAAGGAAAAAATTTTATTATAGATGATAAATCTTGCTCAATTTTTTATGAAAATCTGATTAATTCAAAATTTAAGATAATGAGTAGAGAAGATCCAACTTATCTCTTAAAAGCAATTAAAAATAAAACTGAAATTAAGAATATGATCAATTCTCATATCTTCGATGGGGTTGCATTAACAAAATTTCTTTATTGGATAAAAAAATTTAACAAAAAAAAAATTACTGAGGTGGATGCGGCCAAAAAATTGGAAAAATTTAGAAAAAAAAATAAAAACTTTCTTTATCCTAGTTTTGATACAATTGCAGGCTCTGGAAAAAATGGTGCAATTGTTCACTACCGTGCAAAAGAAGAAAATTGTAAAATTATAAATAAAAAAGATATTTTCCTTTGTGATTCTGGAGGTCAATATAAATATGGTACTACCGATGTCACAAGAACAATTTGTTTTTCTAAACAAAAACAAAGTATTAAAAATATTTTTACTAAAGTATTAAAAGGTCATATTGCTGTTGCTAAGACAAATATAAGTAAAAATAATATTGGTAAAAAAATTGATAAAAGAGCTAGGCAATTTTTAAATAAAAGTAACTTAGATTATGCACATGGCACAGGACATGGAGTTGGATTTTTTCTTAATGTTCACGAAGGACCTCAATCAATTACAAAAATAAACACAGTTAAAATTAAAGAAGGTATGATTTTAAGTAATGAACCAGGTTATTATAAAACTAATGTATATGGAATTAGGATTGAAAATTTGGTTTACGTGAAAAAAATAAATAAAAATTTAATTTTTGAAAATTTAACAATGGCACCTATAGAAAAAGATTTGATCAATTATAAAATGTTATCTAAAAGTGAAGTAAATTATCTCTTTAAATATCATTTAGAGGTTTATTCAAAAATATCAAAATATTTGAATCTAAATGAGAGAAAATGGCTAGCTAGTTTTATTTAGCATTTTCAAAAATTCGGATTGATTAATAATTTTAATTTTAAGGTTTTTAGCATTATCAACTTTTCTTTTGGTTGGTTTTTCACCAGTAATTAAATAATTTAACTTATTTGAAACGCTGCTTAACGTTTTTCCAGAATTTTCTTCAATTAAAGATTTAACTTCAGCTCTACTAATTCCATTTAATTTTCCAGTAACTAAAAATGATTTATTTTGTAATAATCCTTTACTTTCATTTTTAGTTGCATTTTTGATTACTAAAATTTTTTCTAATTCATTTAAGACTTTAATATTTATTTCATGTGTAAAAAAACTTTTAATAGAATTAACTTGTGTTTCACCAATCCCATCAATATTTAATAAGTCATCAAAATTATTTAATTTAGATAATATTTTAAATTTCGAAAATGATATAAAATGTTTTGATAATAGCTTTGCGTTTTCCAACCCTATATGTCTTATTCCTAAAGAATAAATAAATCTTTCTAAGGAAATATTTTTTTTTTGATTTATCGAATATTTTAAGTTTTGAACGGATAGTTCTCCCCAACCTTCAAGTTTTTCAATTTTATTATAATCTAAATTAAATATATCGTGAGGAAATTTTATAAATTTTAATTCCCAAAAACTTTCAACTATTTTTTTTCCAAATCCATCTATATTAAATGCTTCCTTAGAAACGAAGTGTTTCAATTTTTCAATTGAAATTTTATCACAATAATAACCTTCACTTGAACATCTTCTTACAGCATCAATTTTTTTTGTTACTTTATTGAATTCTTTAATTGTTTCTGAGCCACAAGAAGGGCAGTTTTTTGGAAAAATAAATTTTGTACTATTTTTTAATCTTTTGTTTTTATCTACTGAAAGTATATGTGGTATTACATCTCCTGCTCTTTCTATAACGGCTGTATCACCTATTCTAATGTCTTTTCTGTTTATTTCGTCTTCATTATGTAAGGTTGCATTTGAAACTACTACTCCACCAATATTGATTGGACTAATTTTTGCCACTGGTGTTAGGGCGCCAGTTCTACCTACTTGAATTTCTATATCCAATATTTGAGAAATTGCTTTATTCGATGAAAACTTATGGGCTATAGCCCATCTTGGAGCATTGGCAACATTACCTAATCTTTTTTGCATGGCAAAATCGTTAACTTTATAAACTATGCCGTCTATATCAAAATCTAAGTTTGCTCTTTTTTTTTCTATTTCGTTATAATTTTTTATTAAATTTTTAACTCCTGAGATTAATTTATTTAGAGGGTTGGTTTTAAATCCCCATTCACTTAGTTTTTTAAGATAATTGGACTGATTATTTATTTTTAGTCCTTTCTGATATCCAAATGTATAAGCAATAAATTTTAAAGGTATTTTTTTTGTTTCTTCTGGATTTTTTTGTCTCAGTGATCCTGATGCTGCATTTCTAGGATTTGCAAATTTTTCATTTAAATTTTTAAAGTCAGAATTTTTAATGAATACTTCTCCTCTTATGTCAATTTCTTCTGGAAAATCTTTAAATATAATTTTCCTAGGGATATCATTTATAGTTGATAAATTCTCTGTGATGTCTTCACCTTGTCTACCATCTCCTCTGGATAAGCCACGAACAAGTTTACCATTTTTGTAAGTTAAAGATGCGGAAATGCCATCAATTTTTGGCTCTGCACTGTATGATATTTTAAAATTCCTTTCTTTTGATAAATAATTTAATATTTTTTTTTCAAAATTTATCAAATCATCCTCACTAAATGCATTGGAAAGAGATAACATAGGGGACCTATGCAATGCCTTTAAGAAATTTTTTGAGGGTTTGTATCCAACTTTATTTAATGGAGAATTTTTAGATTTTAAAAAAATATAATTAAATTCTAAATTAGAAATTTCTTTCTTTAAATCATCGTACTCTCTATCACTTACCAAAGGATTACTTTTATCAAAGTAAAATTTGTTATATCTTTTAAGCAATTTAATCTTGCTTTTATAAAATATTTCAATTTTTTTATTATTCATCTCAATTGAAAAGAGATTTTGCTTTATTTAAAAACTTAAATTTTTTAATTTTATCTTCTTTATCTAATTTTTTCATATTTTCTTCATATTTTTTATTAAAAATACTATAAGATTTTTCATACCATTTTGATGATTGATAATTATAACCAAGTAAATTAGCATACTTTTTTGACTCTTCTTTTAATCCTAAAGTATAATAAATCTCAACCAGTCTATGTAAGGCCTCTTGTGCGTAAATTGTAGTATCATAATCATCTATTACAGTTTTAAATCTATTAATCGCTGGTATCCATTTTTTTTTATCAAAGTAGTATCTACCAACATACATTTCTTTTGAAGCCAATATATCATTTATGAGATCTAATTTAAATTGTGCATCCAATTCATAATCGGTATTAGGAAATTCTTTTACAATGAAATTAAAATATTCTTTTGATTTTAAAATGGAATTAGTATCTTTTGTTTCGTCGACAATTTGCTCAAAATAACAGATGGCTAAAAGATAATAAGCATAATCTAAATCTTCATGTTTTGAATATAATTTGATAAATCTCTCCAATTCTAATATTGAGTCTGAATAATAATCTTGAATATAATAAGAGTAAGCTGCCATCAAAGCTAACTTCGGTGCCCACTCTGATTGTGGAAAAAGTAACTCAGCTTCATTAAATTTTTTGGCAGCAAATAAAACGTCTCCTTTCTCCAGTGCATTCATTCCAGTCTTGTAAGTTTCCAATACTTGTAAATCCAAGCTTTTTTCTTTTATTTCACTTTTGGTATTTAAATTTTCTTTAGAACATGAAACAAAAAATATTAAAATAATGCTTATTAAATAAAAATTACTAAATTTCATATTTAGTTTATACTTTTTTAAAATATAATTTTAAAGATTTCTTTCTGCTAAGCTATTGATCTCAAAAAAGTTTTATTAATCAAGGTATGTGGGAGGTTTTTTTCTTTTATTTCTAGTATAGAAAAGTTGTCTTTGTTGCTAAATAGTTTTCTTAATAATTTGTTTGTTAAATAGTGACCTCCTTGAGAACATTTAATGCTTCCTACAATTCGGTAGCCACAAGTATAAAGGTCTCCAATACAATCTAAGATTTTATGATTAACAAATTCCTTTGGATTTCTTAAACCTGAAGAATTTAAAATTTCTTTATCTTTCACAACTATCGCATTTTCTAAACTACCACCCTTTGCTAAACCATTTTTTTTTATCAATTCAATATCCTCAAATAAACAGTAAGTTCTTGAATTATAAACATCTGTTAAATCATCTTCAAACACTTTTACTTTATTTCTTTGATTTCCAATAACTTCATTTTCATATTTAAGCTCAAAATCAATATCTAAACTAAGAGTCGATGGTTTAATCGATATAGATCTTTCACCTTCAAAGAGTTCTATTTGTTTATTAATTTTAATTACCTTGATGGGTGCCTCACTTACTTCTATTCCAACCTTTATTATATTTTCAATAAATTCTTTTGCTGACCCATCTAATATAGGTACCTCTTGATTATCGATTTCAATTAAGGCATTATCAACACCTAGTCCAAACAATGCACCCATTAAATGCTCTATAGTTGAAACTTTTGCGCCAAATTCATTTTCAATTGTAGTGTTGAGTGATGTATTGCTAACATTCATAAAATTAGGGTAAACAAAATTATTTTTAGTTAAGTCAATTCTTTTAAATACAATACCAAAATCAGGTTTAGCAGGTTTAATACATATGTTTACATTTACTCCGCTATGCAAAGCAATTCCACTGAATGAAACATTATTTTTAACTGTTTTTTGAGTTAAATATGACACTTGAAATTTTTAATTTGAAATATCAAAAATTAAAAAACAACTATTATTACGTTAAAAAACAATTTTAACTGAATAGTTGAAAAAATTTTTCAAAAAAAGGTAATTTTTTCGGCTTTTTTGGCACAAATGTAACCTCATTTTCATTGTAACCGGTCATAATCTTATGAGACATTTCTGATAGCTCCAAATCGTTATTAAAGATATTTTTAAGATAACTTCCATCTATATTTTTTCTAATTTTAATTTGATAATTTTCTAAAATTTTACTCAAATCAGAGATAATGCTGTTTGAAATAGATTTAAACTTAATTTCTAATGCAAAATTATCGCATTTAAAATTTTCTTTAAATGATGAATAGTTTTTGCCATTAAAAGAATATTTATTTATTATCATATGCATAATTTCTTGGTCTTGATAGTTCTCTCTAAATATATCTTTAGCCTCAATAAGTAAATTTTTAATATATTGTTTTGTAACAGTAATATTATAATTTTTTTTTTTTATTCCAATTTCTAAATTAAAAATTCTTTCGTCTTCAAATATCAGATATATATGTTCCACAAATTTACCACTCAATTTTTCAATTTTATAAATATTATTATCAAGAAATATTTTTAAATAACCTAAGTTTAAAGAATTTTCATTTTTATTTAAAACTAATTCTTCTTTATATAAATTTTTTAAACTATTTTTATCAAATAAACTTATTTCAAATTTACCAGGTGAAATACTTAAATAATTTTCTAATTCGTAATCTTTATTCATTTAAAATAATCTGATTTTCTATTCTAGCATCAACAATATTATATTTTTCTCCGTTATGATTATCAAAAAATTCATACAAACGATCTAATGTTTCATTTGTTAAGTTATTTGGTAGTTTTAACAAAGTATCATTTTTGAATCTTAAGTCCCATCTTTTTGAAGGAAAAAAATATAAATCTTTAATGTGATCATATGAAAATTTAGACTTATTAAGGATATTTTTAAATTTTAGAAACTCATTTATGTTTGGTTTTCCAAAAATAAAAGGTAAATCCTCATAATATTCTTTATATAATGTTAATTTACCATTAGACCCTATTAAATAAGTTTTTCCATTTTTATTTATTTTTGCAAAAAAATTAGTTTTCTCAATTTTTATATCTATCGTAGATGGATATTTTTTAAACACTTCATATCTTTCAATTAAAGAATTTGAGTTAAGTAATTTTACAATTTCGTTTTTATTAATAAAAAAAATATTTTCTAAAGTTAAATTTTTAATTTTATTTAATAAGATTTGATTATCTTTTTGATCTAATCCTGTTAATTTTATATTTTGAATATTATTAAATTTTATTTTATTTAATGAATTATTATTTATAGAAGAAACAATTAATAATAAAAATAAATAAATTAAAATTTTTTTACTTTTTCTTTGATGCATCTTTCAACATCCATTCAATTAATTTTAAAAAAGTTATACCATTATATAAGGCTATCTCTGGCACAAGAGATAATTTAGTCATTCCAGGTTGGGTGTTAACCTCTAATAAATAAAAACTTCCATTAAAATATTTAAAATCTGATCTTGTAACACCTCTGCAACCAATTATCTTATGAGCTTTGTAAGCTAAGTTCATCAATTGATCGTATTTTAGTTTGGGCAAATTTACAGGAATAATATGTTTGGTCTCTGCTTTTGAATCATATTTAGCTTGGTAATCATAAAATTTTCTTTTTGGTTTAAGTTCAATTGCTCCTAATTTTTTATTACCCATAATTGCAACTTGTATCTCTCTGCCAGAAATAAATTGTTCAATCAAAACTTTTTTATAACTTTTGACTTTATTAAGAATTTTACTTAAATTTTTTTTATTACTTATATAAACATTTACACTAGACCCTTCATTCAAAGGTTTAACTACAACTGGGAAACTTAGTTGTTTATTTATTTTTTTAATTAATTTAGACATTGTTTCATCAAAAGAATATGTAAAAAATTTTGGAGTTTTGATTTTATTTTTAACAAATATTTTTTTTGAAATTTCTTTATCCATTGCGATTGATGAAGCAAGTACACCTGAATGAGTATATGGAATTTTAAATTTCTCTAGTATGGTTTGAATATAACCATCTTCACCAAATTGACCGTGTAAAGCATTAAATATTACACTTGGTTTAAAAATTTTTATATTTTTTGCCAGATTTTGGTCTGGTTCAGAAATTTTGACTTTGTAACCGTTTATTTTTAATTCTTTTGCAACTTGGTAGCCAGTATCAAGACTAATTAGTCTCTCTTTAGAAATTCCACCTGATAGTATAAGTACTTTTTTTTTCAATTTATTCTAATATTTTTATTTCTGTTTCTAATTTAATTCCTGTTTTTTTAAATACACTCTCTGAAACAAAATCTATTAATTTTTTCATATCTTCAAACTTAGCATTACCTTTATTTACAAAAAAATTACAGTGTTTTTCAGAGATGCATGCGTCTCCAAATGATTTTTCAAGGGAAACAGACTCTTGGATTAATTGCCAAACTTTTTTATTAGATTGATCTATAGGATTTTTAAAAGTACTACCACTAGTTTTAATTTTGGTTGGTTGAGTATGTTCTTTTTTCTCCTTAAGAAACTGTATTTCTTTTTTGATTATATCTTTATCTTTTTTAAATCCTTTAAAAGATGCACTTAAAAAAATAAGATCATCTGATAATCCACTATCTCTATATTTAAAGTTAATATCTTTTGAAGGTATTGTAATTACTTGTCCTAATTTATTAATTACCTGAATAGAAATTAAAATATCTTTAAACTCTCTTTTGAAACAACCTGCATTCATTTTTATACCACCACCTATTGTTCCAGGTATGCAAGAAAGAAACTCAAATCCACCCAGACTGTTTTCCATTGCAAAATCTGATAATGATTTATCTTTAACAGCACTTCCAGCTATAATAATTTCCTCTTTCAATAGAGAAATATTGTTAAAATTATTAGTAAGTTTAATGACAATACCATCAAATTTTTTATCGGTAATTAGTGTATTTGAGCCAGCTCCTAGTACAAATATTTTTTCGTAATTTTGAATTTTTTTGAGAAATTTAATTAATTCTTTTAAGCTATCAGCTTTATAGAAAGCTTTTGTTTTACCTCCTATATTAAACCAATTATTTTTTTTTAAATCATAATCTATTTTTAAATTTTTACCAAATTCTGTAATCAATTCTTTAAAATCAACTTTCATGATAACAATTTAGGTAATTCTCGCATCCAACTTGAGATACTTCCTGCGCCCATTCCTATAACGATTTTTTTTCCATATATATTTGCTTTAATAAATTTTGCTAGTTGAAATTTATCATCTACTAAAAATAATTGAACTTTTGAATTTTTAATTATTTCTTTCGCAAAATTTTTATAACTAAATCCAAGCTTTATTTTTTCTCCAGCAGTATAAATAGGAAATAGAATAACCTTATCTGCATTTTTAAAAGCGAACGTAAACTCTTTTTTTAAATCCTTTAATCTTGAAATTCTATGTGGCTGGAAAATACATATTTTTTCATGATCATTATAAACATTCTTAACACCATCTAATACTTCTTTAATTTCTGTTGGGTGATGAGCATAATCATCAAAAAAATCTACATTATTAAAACTGAAGATTTTATTAAATCTTCTTTCAACCCCTTTAAAATTTTTAAGACCTTTTTTTATATTTTTAATTGGAAGACCTACTGTTAATGCTAGCGCTACTGCGGCTACAGAATTTTTAATATTATGTTTACCAATCAAAGGAATTTTGAATTTTTTAATATATTGGTTTTTTTTATTTGGTAATTTTATTTTTAAATCAAATTCAGAAATTTCCCTAAATTGTTTTATATTTTTAATACAAAAATTTGATTTTAAATCTAATCCATATGTGTAAAAATTTTTATTATTAATACTTTTAATTAAATTTTTATTATTTTTATCATCTAAGCAAATAAATGATTTTCCGAACGAAGGAACTTTATTAACAAAATTTGTAAAATATCTATTTAACTCTTTCATAGAATCATAATAGTCCATATGTTCTCTATCAATATTTGTGATTATTGAATAAGTAGGAGGTATAAAAACAAAACTACCATCTGACTCATCAGCTTCTAGTATTGACCATTCACTTTTTCCAAGTTTTGCAGAATTATTTATTGAATTTATTACTCCACCATTAATTATTGTTGGGTCTATTTTGGTTTCCTGAAATATTGAAGCTATTAAAGATGTAGTGGTGGTTTTGCCATGTGAACCAACTACTACAATATTTTTTGTTAAAGAAACAATATTTGCTAACATTTCTCCTCTTTTGTAAATAGGTAGTTGTCTTTTTTTGGCATCCACAAGTTCTGGATTATTTTTTTTGATTGCAGAAGACACAACTAGAATAGTTGCTTTATTGATATTCTGTTTTTTATGACCTATGAAGATTTTTATTTTTTCTTTTTTTAATCGGTCAATATTTTTATTACTTGAAATATCACTTCCTTGGACTTTGAAGCCTTTGCCTTTCATTATCAAAGATAGTCCACTCATACCAATGCCACCAATACCTATAAAATGAACAACTTCTGATTTTGCTAGTTTAATTTTCATTAATAATTTTTAATAATTTTTGATTAACATTATTCCAGGTGTTTTGATAATTTAATTTCTGTAAATTATTTTTTTTCGTTATGTAATCCTTACTTTTATTTATCAATTCTAACAAAAATTTACTAAATTTTTGGTCATCAAAATTTTTTTGATCAATAATCCAACAACTATCCTGTTCCTTATAATATTTTGCATTTTCATACTGGTGATTATCTTTTGAAGATGGAAGTGGAATTGCTACAAATGGAATATTTAAGAAGGATAGCTCAGCTAAACTAGATGCGCCCGCTCTTGTAATACATAAATCAGCTTGTTTTAAAATTTCATTAAGATTGTGATCAAAACTAAAAACTTTACTTTCAATATTATTTTGAGAATAAAAATTTCTTAAAAAGTTAATATTGTTTTTACTTGTTTGATGAATAATTTTTAAAGAAACCTGTTTTGCTATATTTACAATAGATTTATTTAAAAGCTTATCAAAGATTTTTGCACTCTGACTTCCTCCAATAATTGCGATTGTAAATATATCTTTTTTTTTAAGATAGGTGCTTGGCTTATAATATTCTTTTCTTATTAAAGGTTTAATTATGGTTAATTTATGATTAATGCCAGGTGGTAAATTAATTAAATTTTCCGAATAACAAATTAATTTTCTCGAAAAATTTAAAAAAAATTTATTTGATCTTCCAAGAACCATATTTGGTTCAATTAAAAAAATTTTGATACCCAGTATTTTTGCAGCTATACATAGTGGCAGAGACATGTAACCACCTGTAGAAATTAAAATTGAAATATTCTTTTTTTTTAAAAGAAAAAAAGATCTAACAGTTAGAAATAAAATTTTTATAAATGAAAAAGGAAGGAGGAAAAAATTATTTAATTTAGGGGTATTGATTACTACTGTATTATAATTCTTACCTAAATATGCAAGACCCCTTAAATCAGTAGAAATAATAGTTTCATGAGTATTCTTTAAATGATTATAAATTGTAATTGCTGGTATCACATGACCTCCTGAACCACCCGTGGAAATCAAAACTTTTTTTTTCATTTTTAGGTTATTTTTCTTTTTGTTAAATTTAAAATTATTCCAGCCAATATTGATGTGCTTATTATCGATGAGCCACCATAACTTAAAAAAGGTAATGTCATTCCAGTAGTTGGAAATAATCTTATATTAACCCCAATATGAATAGTAGCCTGCATT
>MDSV01072226.1_pt1 | contig 16087 bp, 16 predicted proteins | sample 810851 | NCBI WGS metagenome assembly MDSV01 (sample SAMN05326640, study PRJNA326480) | marine metagenome | isolation source: seawater | place: Atlantic Ocean: North East | collected 2012 | reverse complement strand
TTTTTTCTTGGTTTAATGCTTTTTGATACCGTTATTGTCCTTGGAGCAACATATGGTTTATTTAAAGTTTTATTTAAAGTTTCAAAATTTAAAAAAAAATATGCTTAATATCTCTATTATTATCCCATGCTACAACGAGGAGTACAGACTACCAAGTACACTCAAAAAAATTGAAAGTTGGCTTAAAACCCAAGACCTATTTAAAATCGAGCTAATCTTGTCTAATGATGGAAGTAATGACAACACAATTGAGATAATGAAATCTGCAAAAATTAAATTCGAGAATAATAACTTGTGTGAAGTCAAAGTATTAGATTTTGTTCATAAAGGCTATATTGCAACTTTATTCGAAAGTTATAAAAAATCTTTAAATGAGATAGTTTGTAATATGGAGGCTGATTGTTCAATACATCCAAGAAATTTTGAGATTTTTTCAAGATATTTGGGTGAATACGATATGATACAAGGATCTAGAATATTAAAATCATCGGAATTTAAATCAGATAATAAGAGTTTAATTAGATCATTCGTTTCAATTTTTTTTTCTTTTTTATTTAGATTTATTTTTGGATGTAAAATTTATGATCCCCAATGTGGTTTCAAAATGATAAAAAAACAAAAGTTAATAACTTGTTTAAATAATATAAAACTTCAACATGATGGCATGAAGATTTCAGAACTAACACTGAAATTTTATAAAAGAAAATACCCGATTAAAGAAATACCTGTAGAAAATTTTCATGATGATGACTCAAGATTAGTTCCAAAGTTTTCATTGTTAAACCCATTTCCATTTTTAAAAGTGATCTTATTAAATTTAAAAGCCTTAGTATCTCTATATAAATTATACAAGCAGGAGAACTTTTGATGAATTATGCCCTAATTGGAGGGAATACAAATTGGTCTAAAATATTAATTAAAAATTTTTATTATCACAAATATAAACTTAAATATACATCAAGTAGATATATAAAAAAAAAAAATAATTTTATTAATTATAAAAAAATTCCATTAGATGAAATAGATTTTGTTGTTTTAAGTTCTGATGCAAAAAGGAATATTAAGTCAGCAAAATATTTTACCCATATGCAAGTACCTATATTTATTGAAAAGCCTATATCATTTTCTTATAGAAGTTTTAAAAACTTTAAAAAATATACAAAATCAAATGCTATATACTTTTGCGATTACTTACATATTTATTCAGATCCTATTAAGTTTATAAAAAAAAAATTAAAAAAGGAAAATATAAAAAAAATTAAATTAATTTTTGGAAAAAAAGGCAGAGAAAGAAATATCAATAGTAGTTATGAATGGTTACCACATCCATTATCTATACTTTTTTACCTAACAAATAAAAATTATAGTGAAGCAACAATAAAATATAATAATTTCCAAACCAAAAAAAAAACAAATTTAGAAATTTTTTTCAAAAATAAAAAATTTGAAGCATATATATGTTCAGGAAATAATTTTAATTCAACCAAATACATAGTTAATATTAAAACTGAAAAAAATGATTATTTATATGATGGTACTTATCCTACAAAATTAAAAATAAATCGTAAATCATATTTCTTTAAATACAAACCATTATTTAATTCTATTTTGGTTTTTTCAAAAATTATAAAAGACTCAAAAGACAAAAAAATACTTAGTAAACAAAACAAAAAAATTACGGAGTATATTATGAATTTTCTTCATAAAAAAAAATTATAAATGAAAATAAAAAAAAAAATTGCTGAAGTCATATATTTTTTTCTTAATTATAAAAAAAAACGAGAAATCTTTAAACAAACATATGAATGCAAATTATTATCTTCAATGTCCTTAATTTTTTTTGCCAATCAATTAAGTAAAGATTTAAGATCGAGTAGTAAATTTTTCATCAGAGATCAGATAAATAAAAATTTATTCAACAATTTAGATATATTTTATGTTTGTTCTGATGCTCTTGAGGATTTCGTATTACAAATAAAAAATCATAAAAAAAAATTTATCTTAATTACAGGAAACTCAGATAGGACTATTACCAAAAATTTAAATGTTTATAAAATACTTCAAAAAAATAAAATGTTATTAAATTGGTATTCACAAAATTGTATAAGTCCAAATAAAAAAATTAGTCAAATTCCTATTGGATTAGATTATATTTCACAATTTCATAATACTCATACCTTTGGTCTAAATATTGCTAACCATTCATTAATGCCATTAAATTATGAAAAAAAAATTCTTAGTATTGTTAAAAAAGCACCAAAATTCAATTCTCGAAATAAACTAATTTTTTGCAACTATCAATTTAGCTTAAACAGCAAAGATAGAATAGACTGTATTAACTTGGTAAATAAAAATCTTTGTTTTTTTCTAAATAAAAGAATTTCTTATTTAGAAAATTTTCAAGAACAATCTAAATTTAAATTTGTGTTAGCACCATTTGGAGAGGGAATAGATACACACAGGGTCTGGGAAGCTATTTTACTCGGAAATATACCGATTGTTAAATCTAGTTCTTTAGACAATTTATATAAAAATTTTCCAGTCTTAATTGTTAAGTCTTGGAAAGATTTAAATTATGAAAAATTAATATATATTGCAAAAACATTTAATAAAAAATCTTACTATTACGAAAAATTATTAATTGATTATTGGAAAGCAAAAATTTTAAAAAAAAATTTACGTATTAATAGATTGAGGAATTATAATATGTTTAAAGAATATTTGGTTAAAAAAAATAATGAATAATATTTTAAGTAACATTTGGTATTTATTTCAATGGCTTACATTTAGACGTAAAATTCAATTTTTTTTAATAGTTTTTTTTTCGGTTTTTGTTTCATTAATGGAAATGGTGGCAATTGGATCAATTGTTCCATTCATAAGCACGTTACTTGATTCAAAATCTGTCTTTGGAAATAATTTTATATTTTATTTGGAAAGAACATTTCAAATAACCGAAAAAAATAATTTAATAATGGTTCTAGGAACAATATTTGTTGTCTTTTCTTTAATAACAGGTATCTGCAGGTCTATTCTAATTTATGTAATAAGTTATTTTTCAAATGTGGTTTTAGCTGAAATCGGAAAAGCAATTTATAGTCAAAAATTAAATGAACCATTTATAGAATTTATATCAAAAAGTTCAGATGAAATAATAAGTTTGATTTCTGCAAAATTACTTCAAATTTATGGAGTGATCTGTGCTATTTTATTACTTTTAACTTCATTGATACTATTTATTTCAATTATAAGCATATTATTATTTATAGATTTGAAATTAACGTTAATTTCAATTTTTGTATTTGGATTTTTATACGTAATTATAATTTTATCTTCAAGAAATACATTATTGAGAAACAGTAAAATTATAAGTCAAAATCAAACATTAATGGTCAAAAGTTTGCAAGAAGGTGTTGGTTCAATCAGAGATATTATTTTAGATGGTAACCAAAAAATTCATGTGAATTCTTTTTCAAAACTCATCTTTGAAAGAGGTTTTAAAGTTGCCATCAATGATTTTATCGCCCAGTCTCCAAGGTTTATACTTGAAACCATGGGGATTACCTTAATTTCAATATATCTTTTTTTATTTAGCGATACAGAAAGTGGTGTAATAGGTTTATTTCCAATATTGTCGGCTCTTGCATTAGGGGCTCAAAGAATAATGCCATTGATGAATATAATTTACACAAATTATACAAATGCAATTGCAAATTCACATCAATTAAATGAAGCAATTTTAGTATTAAAAGATAAAAAAAAATATTATGAGAGTAAGATTGATAAAAAATTTCTTTTTAATAATAAGATATCTCTTGATGATATTTCCTTTAGGTACAGAGATAATATGTCTAATGTTCTAGAAAATATTGACTTTCAAATAACAAAGGGGTCGAAAATAGGAATATTAGGTAAAACCGGGGTAGGAAAAAGTACCTTGCTTGACATAATTATGGGTCTTTTAATCCCAACTTCTGGAAAAATTTATATAGATGAAAAATTGATTACACCTGAAAATATTACTTTTTGGAGAAAAAAAGTAACTCATGTACCTCAAGATATATTTTTAATAAATGGGTCGATTTTAGAAAATATTGCTTTCGGTATTAAAAATACAGAAATTGACAAAGATAAAGCAGAGGAATGTGCGAAAAAGTCTGAAATATTCAATTTTATCCAATCACTACCTAACAAATTAAATGAAACCGTAGGAGAGAGAGGCATAAAACTTTCTGGAGGCCAAAAACAAAGAATAGGAATTGCTAGAGCACTTTACAGAGGATGTGAATTAATTGTTTTAGATGAAGCTACAAATGCACTAGATACAAGAACCGAAAAAAAAATAATAGACTCAATTAGTAAATTTGAGAATGTCACGATTATTATGGTTGCACATCGAATAGATACATTAAAGATATGTGATAAGGTGTATAAAGTTGAAAATAATAAAATCACTGAAACAATCATTTGATATTAATTTTATATGAGCAGATTGTCAAAAGTTACAGTAGTTACAGTTAATTATGATAATTTAGATGATTTAATCAAAACATTAGATAGTGCCGATAATCAAAAAGTTAAACCTAAAAAACATATAATCGTTACTAAAAAGTTACATTCTCATCATTTAAAAAAACTAAAAAAAAAATATAGAAAATTTATAGTAGGTAAAGATAGTTCTCTTTACAATGCAATGAATATTGGAAAGAAACTATGTATAAATAGCCCAGTAATTTTTTTAAATGGTGGTGATGTTTTTTACAATTCAACTTCAATAAGTCTAATTCAAAAATATTATAAAAGTCTTACCGAAAATAAAGTTGTCGTATTTAAGACTATTTTAGTAAATAGAAAAGATATTTTTTATCCTAAAATAAAATTTTTTAAAAAAAAAAATTACTTACCACATTCTTCATTTATATTTTTTAATTCAAAATATAATTCAGATATTAACTTTGATGAAAAAATGATAATCACAGCTGATGGAAAGTGGATGAGGGAAATTTTAAAAAAGTCTAATGGATTAGTTAAAGTAAATCACAATTTAGTTATTCAAAATTTAGATGGTCAATCATCTAATCCATCAATTAGATCAATATATAATAGACTCAATGAAAATATTTTATCAGGTCTTAAAGAAATTTTAAAATTTTTTATAAGTTTATTTTTAAGTAAAAAATTCTACTTTAGAATAATTTATTTTAATAAATATAATTTATAATTTATTGATTTTTTAAAGAAATATTCTTGTTTAGAAATTCTTGTTCAGTACCACCAATAAATTTGTTATAATCTTTATGTTCAAAATTATGAAAGTAATAAATTTGAGTTCTCCATTTCTCGTTATTGCTAGTAATTAAATTTCTATTTAATACAATTTTTTTAGAAGAATTTTTTAAATTATAATTTTGAATTGCTAGTAGTTCTCCAGAAAATTCATTGTACATCTCAAGCTCTGTACCTAAAATATCGTCAAAATAATTAAATATTCTCGGAAGATAATATTTTTCATCATTATCAAATATCTTAAAAGAACTTATTGTAGAGGAGTAATAATCTAAGTCATGAAATATGGCTCCTATTGGCGAAGGTGAATATATATCAAAAAATTTTTCCAATGTAGTATTAACGTCTCCAATAATTAGTTTTGAATAAGATAATTTTTTTTCTAAGTTTGCCTGATCCATTTTATAGAAACCTTCTTTAAACCAATATTGAAGATCTTTAAAATCCTTTGGCTCTGTCAGTCCATTACCTGAATCAAAACCATATATCTCCACATTAATATCAAGTGTTTTTTTAATTTTTTTTGCGAAATTTTCTATAAAAATTAACCCATTTCCACCAGCAACTCCAAATTCAATAAAACTTATTGATTTGTGACTTAGTCTTTTAGCCAATATTGAGGAGTGGTAAATGCAATATGCGTAATTTGGTCTGAGTGTTGAATTGGTTTTTACTAAAAACTGTGGGTTAAAATTAAATACTCTATCTAAATTTCTTATTAATAATTTAATAAAATAAGAAAACAATCCAGAACCAGCACAAATTTTTTCTAAAATTTTACTTAAAATCATTCAATTTATTATAATTTTCAAATTCTTTTATTTTAGAGGATAAAGTAACAAAACATGTTAAAAATAAAATTAAATCTATGCTTACAAATGCAAAAGTATCCTCAAAAAAACTTCTAATCAATAAAAATAGCATTAAATTAAATATTAAAAAATCTTGATAATCAGACTTTATGTATAACTTATAAATGATCTGATATTTTCTCATAAGAATTATAAAAATAAATAAAATCGGAAAAAAACCAATTAATCCAGAATTATAAATAATATTTATATAGGAATTAGAAGATATTTTTTGATATTTTTTTAAATATATCTGATCATAAAAAAAACCCTTTCCAAAAATAATATCCTCTTTACCCATATTTTTTAAAAGAATTTCCCAACCACAAACACGTCCTGATGAATATATATCTAGAATTTCAAAAGCTTTAAAATTTGTTGTGAAACTACATATTTCAGGGCTACCTCCTGCATTAAATAAATCACCAGTATGTTTTAAATTAGAACCGAAAATTCTACTTTTTACCGACATAGGAAGCCAAAAAGAAAAAATATTACCTTTATCTTTTTGATCTTTTTGCAAAATGATGTCTCTTGGAGTTTTTTCTAATTTTTCTAATAAATTTGAGTTGTAGATATATTGAATAGCAAAAGGTACGATAACTATACTTATAAAAAATACTATCTTTAAAAATATTTTTTTATTGGAAAAGGTTAAAATCCAAAACAATACGTATAAAACAACAAATAAAATACTTAAACGCGATTGATAATAAAAAATAATTATTGAGAATAAGATACTAAAAAGAAAATACTTTTTGTAATCTTTATTTTTTTTAATTTTAAAAATAAATTTTGTAAAAAAAAATATAAATATCAAAACAGCAATTCTCGAGGCGCCATTACTATTTTGAATATATGTATAATCAATAAAAAATAAATTCAATGTAACTAAATGAATTTCTCTAACATGAATATTATTTATGATTCTTTTGGTAATATCTGGGAAAACTAAAATAACGAAAACTAAAAATATAAAAATTAAAGAAATTTTAAAAAAATATTTAAATAATTTTTTTTTATCTTTGTAATCTTCTAAAATTGAAAAAAAAATAAATAAAGTAAAAATTGTTAAAAAAAAGTGAATTAATAGTTCAAAACTTTGATGAAAATTTATATTGTTAAAATAACCAATTGAGGATGCGACTGGATAGATAAGCAGAATTGAAATTATTGGTAATTTTCTAGAATTAATTAATTTGATTATTGAAATAAAGAGGCAAACAAAAAAAATTGTTAAATATATTAATCCATTATTAAAAAATTTATTAAAATTTACCTCAACAAATTTTCCAATTGAAATCCAAAAATAACAATATGTAAATAATATTGTGATTGATAAATAGTTTTTAAAAATCTCATTATTATTAAATTGTTTTTTTAATCTATTTATAATAAGTAAATTCATTAAATTCCAATATGATATCTAAATTTAAATTAACAGATATATTATCAAAAATATTAATAGTTTTTATATGCTTTTTACCAATTAGTCTGGTTTTAAGTATTTTTGTAAGTGAATTAATCTTGATAATTATCATTATTAATTTTTTAATATTAAATTATTTTAATAAAGATTCTAGAGAAATTTATAAAACCAATTTTTTGAAAATTTTTATTCTTTTTTGGTTATTATTGATTGTTTCCTCTTTATTATCAGAAAGCATAAACACATCAATCAGAACTTCTTTTTTTTATTTTAGATTTGGTTTTTTGGTTCTAGTGATAAAATATTTATTAGATCATGAAAAAAAATTTGCAAAATATTTTTTCTTATCACTTGGAATAACTTTGCTCGTTTTGTCAATTTATACTTTTTTGCAAATTACTATTTTCAAAAATGCTTTCGATCCAAACAGAATTTCAGGTTTATTTGGCGAAGAATTAGTTCAGGGAAGTTACTTAATTAGAATACTGCCTATTTTTTTTGGATTGATGTATATGACTGATATTATTAAAGCAAAAAATAAATTATTACTTGTTTCAATTTTCATTGGAATATTTTTAATTATATTTTCTGGAGAAAGATCAAGTGTAGCAAGTTTAGGTATCTTGCTATTTTTTAGTTTAATTTTTTTTCCAATAAATTTATATAAAAAAATTTTATCTATAATTACAATTTCAGTCTTTATAATTTTTTTGATTACTTTTTTTGATAATGTCCAAAATAGAATTATAAAATCTACAATGAAAACTATGTTCGAAAATAATAAGATAATGGTATTTTCTTATGGTCACCAAAGTCACTATTTAAGTGCTTTAAAAATGATTAAAAACAATTTTTTTATTGGAATAGGGCCAAGGAATTTTCGTGAAGAGTGTAAAAAAAAAGATTACGAATATATTGGAAAATATAGATGTTCAACTCATCCACATAATACTTACCTAGAAATATTTGCAGAGACAGGAATTTTTGGCTTCTTGTCTATCTTAGCATTATTTCTTTATACTATTAATTGCTTAATAAAATTAATACTCAAAAACAATGAAACAAAATATACATCATTTTTTTTCTTTAATATTGCTATATTTGTAAATATTTTTCCTTTCTTGCCAACAGGAAGTTTTTTTAACAATTGGATGTCTTTTTTATATTATTTACCCATAGCATTTTTCCTTTATGAGCGACAAAAATTAGCTATCAAGTAACATATATCATGGATGAATATTATATTTTGTTATCTTTTTGCTTTTTAGCTAATTTAATTTTTTTTTATCAATTAAAAAAAATTTCAAAAATAATTAACATTTATGATATTCCTGACAATAAAAGAAAGTTGCATAAAAACCCGGTGCCTCTTGTGGGTGGCATTTTACTATTTATAAATTTTATAATTATAATTTTATTTTTTAATTTTGATATTGAGTTTAATCATCTTAATGTTTTATTATTTTCCTGTTTATTTTTTTTTGTTGGTCTTATTGATGATAAATATAACTTATTGCCAACTTCTAAATTTCTTTTAAATATTATCATACTTTTATTTTTCTTCAAAATAAATGAGAACTTTTTAATTCAAAAGTTTGACTTTTATAATCTGGAAATAAAATTAAATTATTATCTTTCATTTTTTTTTTCAATTTTATGTGTTTTGATTTTTATAAACGCATTAAATCTTTTTGATGGTCTAAATTTACAGACTTTACTTTATTGTTCTATTACACTGCTATATTTATTTTATAAAGATGTTAATTTAAAATATGTTCTTATAATCATCTTAACACTAATCTGTTTAATGCCTTTTAATTTTAAAAATAAATTATTTTTAGGTGATAGCGGTGTTTATTTGTTGGGAGGTTTTTTATCTTTAAGTATTTTAGATTTACATAATATAAATCAAAAGATATTTGCTGAAGAAATTTTTGTAATTATGATGTTACCTGGATTAGATATGTTACGATTATTTATCAATAGATTATTAAATAATAAAAACCCATTTTATGGAGATAGAGAACATATCCATCATCTATTACAAGATAGATATAATTATAATAATGCTATATTAATTTTATCTTTTTTAATGTTTATACCTGTACTTCTTTTATTTTTTATTAGCACTAAAATTATCATATTATTATATTCAATTGTTTATTTTCTTATAATCTGTAAAATTTATAAAAAAATTTAAATTTTTTTACACAAAAATATCATTGAAGAGCTAATTGGATAAAATCTGCCACTAAATTTATGTTTAATGATTTTAAAACCACAGTCATCTAATGTTTTCTTAAAAGTTTTCATAGAAAAAAATTTTATATGACCATGCCTCCAAAGGGGGTTATAATGTGAGTCATGTTTATTTAATAAAACTATTAAAAGATTTTTAATATATCCATGAAATGGTGTACTAACCAAAAAATAACCATCATTTTTTAATAATTTTGATATATTTTTTAAAAAAAGATCTGGCAAGTATTGGTGTTCAATAACTTCAAAACTAGTTATAAAATCAAATTTATTTTCTTTAATTATTAAATTCTCCATATCCATATTCATAAAATTTAAAATTTCACTATTATATTTTTTTGCTTGATTTATTCCCTCCTTAGATAAATCAATTCCCAGAGTTTTTTTAAATTTAACACTGATATTTCGGGTCATAGTTCCATTGCCACATCCAACATCTAGTAGTTCTAATTTTTTTTTATCTTGTTGAATTTCATCGAGCAATTTATTCACAGAACTAATTAAATAATCATGATGTGAAGTATTATTATTTATCCAGTCGTAGTCAAATTCTTCAGTATTTTTCACTATAAATTATTATATATTTAGTCTATTAAGTTGACTACATAAATTTCACAATGAAAAAAAAAATAGCTTTAATTTTTGGTGTTACAGGACAAGATGGTTCTTATTTATCAAAACTTTTGCTTAAGAAAAATTATATCGTTCACGGTGTAAAAAGAAAAAGTTCTTCAATTAACACATCAAGAGTGGATGATATTTACAAAGATCCTCACAATAATACAAATTTTTATTTACATTATGGAGATTTATCTGATTTTTCATCAATCATAAGTCTAATTGAAAAAGTTAGACCTAATGAAATATATAATTTAGCAGCACAGTCTCATGTAAAAGTTTCTTTTGAGGTACCAGAATATACTGCAAATGTAAATGCGTTAGGAGCTTTAAGAATTCTAGAGGCTATAAGATTAATTTCAAATAAATTAAAAATTAAGTATTATCAAGCAGGCACTTCAGAAATGTTTGGAAAAACTAAACCTCCTCAAAATGAAAAAAGTAAATTTTATCCAAGAAGCCCATATGCAGTATCAAAAGTTTTTGCACACTGGATATCTGTTAATTATAGAGAAGCATATGGAATTTTCGCTTGTAATGGTATTTTGTTTAATCATGAAAGTCCAATAAGAGGAGAAACGTTTGTAACAAAAAAAATAACTGATGCATTATCGAAAATAAAAAATAATGAACAGAAAGTATTATATCTAGGTAATATTTATGCCAAAAGAGATTGGGGACATGCAAGAGATTATGTTTATGCTATGTGGAAAATGCTGCAAAATAAAAAACCAAATGATTATGTCATATCAACTGGTAAGCAATACACAGTTAAACAATTTATTCAAATTACTGCAAAAAAATTGAAGATGAAAATCAAATGGACGGGCAAGGGCATGAAAGAAAAATGTATTTGGAATAATAAAGTAATCATAAAAATAGATAAAAATTATTTTAGACCCACAGAAGTGGAGTCTCTCAAAGGAAACTATAGTAAAGCCCAAAAAGCTTTAGGTTGGAAACCGAAGGTAAATCTTGAAGGCTTAATAGATGATATGATTTTAATCAAATAAGTTCTTATGTTGAAAAAGCATACTAAGATTTTTTTAGCAGGTCACAGAGGATTGTTGGGTTCTTCACTTTTAAGGATGTTTAAGAAATACAATTATAAAAATATTATTACAGCTGATAAAAAAAAATTAGATTTAAGAAATCAATCAAAAGTATTTAATTTTCTTAAGTTTCATAAACCTCAAATTGTAATAAATTGTGCTGGAAAAGTTGGCGGTATTAAAGCTAATGTAATGCAAAGTGGGGAATTTATTTATGATAATCTTTCTATGCAAACAAATTTAATTCATGGATCTTACTTAAATAAGGTAAACAGATTTATATTTATGGGATCTAGTTGTATTTATCCAAAATTTGCTAAACAACCAATTAAAGAAAAATATCTTTTAGACTCACCTCTTGAAAAAACAAATGAAAGTTATGCAATAGCAAAAATAGCAGGTTTAAAACTATGTGAAAGTTATAACAAACAATACAATACTAATTATTTGTGCTTAATGCCTTCCAATCTTTATGGACCAAATGATAGTTATGATGAAGAAAATTCTCATTTTTTTGCGGCTATTATTAAGAAGTTATATAATGCAAAAAAAAATAATTTAAAAAAAGTAGTTTTTTGGGGAACAGGTAAAGTGAAAAGAGAAATTACTTACGTAGATGAAGTCTCTGAAGCATGTTTATTTTTCTTAAAAAAAAAAACAAAACATAGTTTAATAAACATAGGGAGCGGTTATGAAAAAACAATTAGATCGTTTGTAAAACTTATATCAACAAAACTCAAAGTGAATTCTAAGATTATATTTAATAATGATAAATTTTTAGATGGAACTCCTAGAAAAATAGTTGACACAACTCTTGCTAGATCATATGGATGGAAGCCTCGATATAATTTTGACAAATCATTTGAAATAACTCTACAAAACTATATTAATAATTTAAATGAAAAGTAAGATTTTAGTCTGTGGTGCTGGTGGATTTATTGGAGCCCACTTTGTACAAAGGATTCTTAAAGCTGGTAAACACAGTATAGTTTGTGCAGACATAAAGCCAATCAATGACTGGTTTCAAATTTTTAATGAATGTGAAAATTACTCCCTAGATTTAAAAAGTTATAAAAATTGTTTAAAAGTAACCTTAGGTGTTGATTATATTTATAATTTTGCATGTAATATGGGTGGAATGGGTTTTATTGAAAACAATAAAGCTGAATGTATGTTATCTGTTTTAATAAATACTAATTTATTGCGTGCAGGTGTAGAAAATAAGTCGAAGAAGTATTTATTTACATCAAGTGCTTGTGTTTATAATGCTGCTAAACAAAAATCTACATTTGTAGATTCACTGAAAGAAGCAGATGCATACCCAGCTGAACCAGAGGATGGTTATGGATGGGAAAAATTATTTAGTGAAAGAATGTGTAGACACTTTACTGAGGATTTTAATTTAGAAACAAGAGTTGTTAGATATCATAATGTTTACGGACCATTAGGAACATTTGATGGTGGTAGAGAAAAAGCTCCTGCAGCTATTTGTAGGAAAATAGCTTATGCAAAATTAAATGGAATAAAAGAGATTGAAGTATGGGGAGATGGAGAACAGACTAGATCTTTTATGTTTATCAATGATTGCTTAGATGGCACAGAAAAAGTATTTAATTCCAAATATAGTAATCCTTTTAATGTAGGTAGTGATGAACAGGTTTCTATAAACCAATTAGTAGATTATGTTGAAGAGATTGCAGATTATAAAATAAAAAGGAAATACTTACTTGATAAGCCAAAAGGTGTTAGAGGAAGATCTAGCGATAACACTAAAATTATAAATGATATAGGATGGCAGCCTAAAATATTATTGAAAGAGGGTTTAAAGACAACATATGAGTGGATTTACAGGGAATTAAAAGAAGGAAGAAATAACACTAAATACACTAAATCATAGTCTTTGACTTTAAAGAATTTCCTATATATAAAATCGCCGCCTGGTAATTATTGCAAAAGTGTAATACCCGATCCCATTCCGAACTCGGAAGTCAAGCCTTTTAGCGCCGATGGTACTTTGTCTTAAGACATGGAAGAGTAGGACATTGCCAGGCATATCTAAAATGAAAACTCATATAATTGTAACTGGTGGTGCCGGATTTGTTGGTTCTAATTTGATTAAATCTCTTTTAAAGAATACAAAAAAGAAAATTATTAGTTTAGATAATTACTCTTCTGGTCACAGAAAAAACCATATTAAAAATAAAAGAGTTCAATATTTAAAAGCAAGTACCGTTAATATTTCAAATCATTTAAAACATTTAGAAAAGCGCATTGATTCAATCTTTCATTTTGGAGAATTTTCAAGAATTTATCAAAGTTTTAAAAATTTTGATGAATGTTATAAATCAAATTCAATTGGATCAAATTCTGTATTCAAATTTTGTATTGATCATAAAATTAAACTTATTTACTCTGCAACTTCTGCATCTCTAGGAAATAAAGGAAATGATAAAAATTTATCTCCCTACGCTTTTACTAAATCTAAGAACTTAGAATTGTTAGAAAATTTAAAAAAATGGTTTAATTTTAAATTCGAAGTTATTTACTTTTATAATGTTTATGGACCTGGCCAAATTAAAACTGGTGAGATGGCAACCGTTGTTGGAATTTTTGAAAATCAATATAAAAGAAATAAACCTTTAACAATTGTAAAACCTGGAACTCAAACTAGAAGATTTACCCATATTGATGATACTATAAATATTTGTATTGAGGCATGGAAGAAAAATAGATGTCATCAATATAGCATAAGTCACAAAAAATCTTACTCTATTGAAGACCTTGCCAAAATGTTCAGAACTAGAATAACATATCTTAAACCAAGATTAGGCGAAAGATACGCATCAGCATTAACTAAAATATCAAATAATAGCAAAATAATTAATAAATATGGAAAAATAGATTTGAAAGATTATGTAACTTCGTTTATTAAAAGTGAAAATTATGAAAATAAAAAGCTCATTAAAGTCAATAAAAAAAAGAGATCTTAATTCTAAATTAGTTAGAAGAAGAGGCCGTGTTTACGTAATTAATAAAACTAATCCAAAATTTAAAGCAAGACAGAAATAATTTTTATGGACAATAAAAACCATAAAAATACTTGGAACAACTTTACAAAATTTGTATTGTGGGGAACCGTCGCAGTTATTGGTGTTTTAGTTTTAATGGCAATATTCTTATTATAAAGTTAACATATGAAAATTGCCTCTATTTTAGAAGATCAAAAAATTGAAAAGAGAATAGCAATTACCACTGAGATTGCAAAAAAATATATATCTCTTGGTTTTGAGGTTTTTTTATCTGAAAATTATGGAAGTCATTTAGGAATTAAAGATGAAGAATTTAAAGAATTGGGAGTAATAATCTTAAAAGATGATAAAGAAATTATAACTAAAGCTGAAATTATTGTCCAATTAGGTTTATTAAATGACGCAAAAAGTTCTTTATTAAAAGAAAATCAAACATTGATCGGAGTTTTAAACCCGTATGATAATAAAGATAAAATAAAAGACCTAATTAAAAAAAAAATTAATACTTTTTCTCTTGAATTATTACCAAGAATAACGAGAGCCCAATCTATGGATATACTATCATCACAAGCAAATCTTGCAGGTTATAAAGCAGTAGTGGAGTCATTTGCTTATTTTGAAAAAGCAATACCAATGATGATGACAGCAGCAGGGACCATTCCTGCAGCAAAAGTATTAGTTGTAGGAGCAGGGGTTGCAGGATTACAAGCAATAGCAACTGCCAAAAGAATGGGCGCAATAGTTTTTGCTACAGATGTTAGGATGGCATCAAAAGAACAAGTTGAAAGTTTAGGAGGAAAGTTTTTAACAGTTGAAGGTGCAGAAAATCTAGAAACAGAAGGGGGCTATGCTAAAGAAGCGTCAGATGATTTTAAAAATAAGCAAGAAGAATTACTGTCAGAGACATTAAAAAAAATTGATATTGTGATCTGCACAGCTTTAATTCCAGGTAAAAAAGCTCCTGTAATTATTAAAGAGGATATGATTAATAACATGAAAGCTGGTTCAATAATATATGATTTAGCTGCTATTCAAGGTGGAAATACATCATATACTAAAGTTGATGAAATCTTAAATAAAAATGGTGTTAAGATAATGGGAGAGAGCAATATTTTAAATAAACTTCCAACTTCTGCATCAAATTTGTATGCAAAAAATGTTTTTAATTTTATTACAAATTTATATGACAAAGAAAATAAAAAGTTAAATATAAATTTAGAAGATGAAATAATAGAGAAAACTTTAATAAAATAAGATTATGGAAATAGACCCTTTTATATTTAGATTAAGTATTTTCATCCTGTCAATTTTTATAGGATACTACGTGGTTTGGAGTGTAACTCCATCATTACACACACCTTTAATGTCTGTTACAAATGCAATTTCATCGGTAATAATTGTTGGAGCAGTTATTGCAGGTTTAGCAGGAAACTCTGATAGTATTTTTAATACCTCGAGTATCTTTGGTTTTTTAGCAATATCATTAGCAGCTATTAATATTTTTGGTGGATTTCTAGTAACTCAAAGAATGCTCGCAATGTATAAAAAAAAGAAAAAGGATAA
>MDSV01050654.1_pt1 | contig 16087 bp, 17 predicted proteins | sample 810851 | NCBI WGS metagenome assembly MDSV01 (sample SAMN05326640, study PRJNA326480) | marine metagenome | isolation source: seawater | place: Atlantic Ocean: North East | collected 2012 | reverse complement strand
TAGGATGTTTTAGACTACCTTGGACTACTATGGACTGACTTTAACTTCTATCCCTCGGCTTTTAAGTCCTTTGTGTCTACCAATTTCACCACGAGGGCACGTCGTTATTTTTATTGTTATTCTTAATATATTAATACACAAGAGTTTTAAAGAAGTAAAAAGGAATTAAATTCCGTCTTTATCTTCCAGTCTGCTACTAGTTAAAGTATAAATATTTAATGAAAAAAATTTTACTTTATAACTCTGGTGGAGGTCTCGGTGACTCTATACAGCTATTTACCTTAATATTGAGCCTAAAGAATCATTATAAGACTAGTGATTTTTTTTACCTTGGAGCTCACGAAAATCATTTTCAAAGAAGTCTAAAGGAATTTAATGTAAATATCGAAACCTTAGATTTGGATTTAAAATATTTTGGTTTCAGATGGTGGCATTTTATAAAAGCAAAAAGAAATTTTTTGAATAAAGATTTCGATAAATTTGATCTAATCATTGATTTGCAATCGAAATTCAGAAACACAATTATCTTAAAAACACTTCCACACACTGATTTTTTTTCATCAACTTATAATTTTAAGTTTTGTACAAAAAAAGGAGATTTTACTTCTAAAGATCATTTGGTAAATCTTTGTAATTTTCTCAATACAAATATAAAAATCTGTAAATTCAATATTCAGGATCTAGATGATAAGTATCATAATGAGGCAAAAAGATTATTACCTGATAAAAATTATATTGGTTTTTCAATAACTCAAGGTAATGTTTATAGAGAAAAGAGCTGGCCTATGGATAATTTTATACACTTAGCTGCAAAAATTAGTAATCAAAATAAAACACCAGTTTTTTTTATAAAAAAAGAAGATAAAGAATTAATAAAGAAAATAAAAGATAGATTACCTCATGCTTTATTTCCAGAATTTCACTCTAATATTTCATGCCCAGCGTTAGTTACGGCCTTAGGTTCTAGACTAGAAATGGTTATTACAATTGATAATGGCATAATGCATATGTTAAGTTTAGCTAATATCCCTATGATCGCTCTGTTTGGTCCAACCGACCCCGAGAAATTTGCGCCAAAAGTTGACTACATTAAGATTTTAGATAGTAAAAAGATTTATAAATCAAATGATATTAGCACAATAACTGTACATGACGTCTATAAAGAATTAAATATTTAATATCTTTATTTTTTTTTTTTTAGCTAATCTAGAAATTTCTTTATATACACTTTGTAACTTTGTTTTTGATGTAGATCTGCTTACTATTGAAACACCTATTTTACCTAATCTAAAAAAAGGATAACTACCGATATCAATTTCTTTTTTATATTTCTTTTGCAAAAGTCCTAGTTGTTTTGAAATATTACTTTCAACTGTATAAAGATTAATAGTTTTACTAAAAACTTTAAGTCCTTGTATTAAGTAAGACTTACAATTTTCAATCATTGAATTTAAAATTGAAGGCACACCCGGTAAAGAGAGTACATTTTTAATCATAAAACCTGGAGCTGCGCTTGATGGGTTATATATTAACTTTGAACCCCTAGGCATTTTAGCCATTTTTTTTCGGCCATCATTAAATCTTGATTTGCCATAATAGTTTTCCAATATCTTGAAAGCTTCTTTGTGAAATTCATATTTAACTCCAAACGCTTTTGAAATTGACTCCGCAGTTATGTCATCATGAGTGGGTCCTATTCCCCCAGTAGTAAATACGTAATTAAACTTTCTAGATAATTCTAATATATTTTTTATAATAATTCTTTGTAGATCAGGAATAACTCTCACCTCATGGACTGAAATTCCACACTGATTGTTTAACCAATTACTAATAAAAGCTATATTTTTATCTTGAGTTCTGCCAGATAATATTTCATTACCAATTATTAAAATTGCAGCATTTACTTTTTTGTTTTTTTTCTTCATAGATAGAAATTTATATATGAACTTTAGAAAAAAATTAATACCAGGACTTTTTATAAAAAGATACAAGCGATTTTTCGTTGATGTTAAGATACATAATGAAATAATCACAGCTCATTGTCCAAATACTGGTTCTATGTCAGGACTGTTAAAAAAAGGTAATAAGGTATGGTTAAGTAAGTCAGATAATCCAAAAAGAAAATTAAAATATACTCTAGAAATCATTAAAGACCAAAATTCTAAGGTAGGAGTTAACACTCATTTAACTAATAAAATATTTTTTGATGGATTAAAAAATAAAGTTATTAAAGAACTAAAGGGAAATTTTGAGATACAACCTGAAACTAGGTATGGAAAAAACACTAGATTTGATTTTTTAATTCGTAATAAAAAAACTAAAGCTTTTATTGAAGTTAAAAATGTTACAATGAAAAGAAAATCAAATATAGCAGAATTTCCTGATGCAATTACATCGAGAGGATCAAAACATTTAAAAGAACTAATAAAAGCTAAGAAAGATGGTTTTAATATTTATATTGCTTTCATAATACAAAGAGAAGATTGTAATAAATTTAGAATTGCAAGCGATATTGATCCTGAATATTCACAGTTATTATCAAAAGCTATGAAAAAAAAATTAAATATTTTATGCTACGATTGTAAATTTTCTTTAAAAGGAATAAAATTGAATAATAAAATTAAATTTATCTCTCATGAATAAAGAATTTATTGAATCGTTTCAGAAGACTAAAGTTGCTGGCTCAATAGCAGCTGGAGCTCTTAATGAGGTCGAGAAAATAATAAAACCAGGTATCTCTACAAAAGATATAGATAAATTATGTTATGAATTTATTAATGACCACGGTGCTTATTCGGCTCCATTGTTTTACAGAGGGTTTCCTAAATCCTGTTGCACCTCAGTAAATCATGTAGTCTGCCATGGCATTCCTTCTGATAAAATTCTAAAAGAAGGAGATATATTGAATGTAGATGTCACAGCTCTTAAAGAAGGTTGGCATGGAGATACAAGTAGAATGTTTGAAATAGGAGAAATTTCAGTAAAAGCAAAGAAATTAATCGAAACAACATATCAGTCTATGATGAAGGCTATTGGAATTTTAAAAGATGGTGTCCATTTAGGAGATATTGGTTCAATAATACAAGAACATGTCGAAGCTAATGGTTGTTCAGTAGTTCAAGATTTTTGTGGACATGGAATTGGCAGGTCATTTCATCTTGAGCCAAATATTTTGCACTATGGAAAAAAAGGAACTGGTGAAAAAATAAGATCTGGAATGATTTTTACTATAGAGCCTATGATTAATCTTGGAAATTATCAAACTAAAGTACTTAACGACGGCTGGACCGCAGTAACAAAAGACAAAACATTATCTGCACAATTTGAACATACTGTTGGTATAACAAAAGATGGATACGAAATATTTACTAAGTCAACATTAGATTAACTTGTAATATGATAGATAGATATTCTAGAAAAGAACTAAAATCAATCTGGGACGATTATAATAAATATTCAATTTGGCTTGAAATTGAACTTGCTGCTGCAGAAGCAATGGAAAAATTAAAAATCATTCCCAGAGGTGTTGTTAAGAAAGTTAAATCAAAATCAAAAATTAAAGTAAAAAGAATTTTGGATATCGAAAATAAAGTAAAACATGATGTAATTGCTTTTTTGACGTCTATATCAGAACAAGCAGGTAAAGAAGCTAGGTATCTTCATAAAGGCATGACATCTTCTGATGTGCTAGATACATGTTTTAATCTTCAGCTGAAACAATCAGGAAAAGTGTTATTAAAAGATATTGATCAATTGTTAAAGTCAATTAAGCGACAAGCAATAAAACACAAATTTACTTTATGCATGGGAAGAAGTCATGGAATTCACGCTGAACCAATCACTTTTGGATTAAAAATGTTATCTTATTATCAAGAATTTATTAGAAACAAAAAAAGACTGATAAATTCAATAGAAGAAATATCCACTTGTGCAATTTCAGGGGCAGTAGGAACATTTGCGAATGTTGATCCGCAAGTTGAAAAATATGTTGCAAAAAAATTAGATCTTAAAGTTGAACCAATTTCAACTCAAGTAATTCCAAGGGACAGACACGCACAATTTTTTTCTACATTAGGTATTATAGCTAGCTCTATCGAAAGATTTGCAATTGAAATAAGACATCTTCAAAAAACAGAAGTTTTAGAAGTAGAAGAATTTTTTGGAAAAAAACAAAAGGGATCGTCAGCAATGCCCCATAAAAAAAATCCAATATTGAGTGAGAATCTTACTGGCCTGTCTAGGTTAATTAGATCTAGTGTAATACCAGCTCTAGAAAACGTTGCATTATGGCACGAAAGAGATATTTCGCACTCAGCTGTTGAGAGAAACATTGGTCCCGATGCAACTATTGCATCAGACTTTGCTCTTAACAGATTAAATGACGTTATTAAAAATTTAAATATCTACCCAAAAAATATGATTAAAAACTTAAATATGACTAACGGATTGTTTTTTTCCCAGCGTGTATTACTAGCTCTTACAGAAGCTGGTTTTTCTAGAGAAGACGCTTATAAGATGGTTCAAAAAAACGCAATGAAATCATGGAATAGCAACACACCATTTTATCAAAATATTATAACAGACAAAAAAATTACAAATAAAATACCTGTTAATAAACTCAAAAAATTATTCAATTTTAGTTACCATACAAAGAAAATTAATATAATTTTCAATAGAAGTTTAAAAAATTAAATCTCATATGAATAAAGGTAGTAAACTATACGAAGGTAAGGCAAAAATTATCTATGAAACTAAAGATAAAAACTTACTAATTCAACATTTCAAAGACGATGCCACAGCCTTTAATAATCTTAAAAAAGCAAAAGTTGAAGGTAAAGGAGTTTTAAATAACAGAATATCTGAGTATATTTTAACTAACCTATCAGATTGTGGAATTAAAACGCATTTTATTAAACGTTTAAATATGAGAGAGCAATTAATAAAAAAAGCTGAAATTTTTCCGATTGAGTTTATAGTTAGAAATACAGCCACTGGTTCATTAACTAAAAGATTAGGTATTTCGGAAGGAACTGTTCTTGATAAACCTTTGCTAGAATATTGTTATAAAAAAGATGAATTAGAAGATCCTCTTGTATCGAAAGAACATATTTATTCTTTTGGTTGGGCCACTGAAAAAGAAATTAAAGAAATAGACATTATTACATTGCGAATTAATGATATTTTAACAGGGTTATTCAGGGGAATAGGTATAAAATTAATTGATTTTAAAATTGAGTATGGAAAAGCGTGGAATAAAGATACAGAAGAAAAAGAAATAGTTCTTGCCGACGAAATTAGTCCTGATACTTGTCGACTTTGGGATACTAAAACAGAAAAAAAATTAGATAAAGATAGATTCAGAAAAGATCTTGGTAATGTTATTCAAGGATATCAGGAAGTGGCTAGACGATTAGGCATTATGCCTGAGGAGACAAATATAAGTGAAGTTAATTTTGGAAAAGCAACCTCAATAAAATTCAAAAAAAAATAAGTTGAAATTTTCAGTTACAGTTACATTAAAAAAAGATGTTTTAGATCCACAAGGTAAGGTAGTTCAAAATACTTTGAAAAGTCTTGGAATGAATGATTTAAAAAACATTAGACAGGGTAAATACTTTGAAATAGAGGTAGATATTAAAGATCAATTCGAAGCAGAAAAAAAGATAGATGAGATGTGTAAAAAGCTTTTAGCTAATCTTATTATTGAAGATTATAAGATTGATAAAATTTTATGAATTCAGCTGTAATAGTTTTTCCAGGTTCAAATTGTGACAGGGATATAGCAGATGCTCTAGAAAAAATGCAGTTTAAAAACCAAATGGTTTGGCACAAAGAAACACAATTACCAAAATCCGATTTAATAGTTATACCTGGTGGTTTTTCTTACGGAGACTACTTAAGATCAGGGGCTATTGCAGGAAAATCATTAATTATTAACGAGGTAATAAAAGCAGCAAACAATGGTTGTTTAATTTTAGGAATTTGTAATGGTTTTCAAATACTAACGGAAACTGGCCTGTTAAAAGGTGTCTTGCTTAGAAATAAGAATCTCAAATTTATCAATAAAAACGTAAGTTTAAAAGTAACTAACAATAAAACAAAATTCACTAATAAGTATAAAAATAATCAAGTCATAAATATTAATATCGCACATAATGAAGGTAATTATTTTACGAACCGTGATCATTTAAAAGAATTAAATCAAGAAAATTTGATAGCTTTCAAGTATTGCAATAAAAATGGAAATATAGACGACGAAAGTAATCCTAATGGTTCTTTAGATAACATTGCTGGAATATTTAACACAAAAAAAAATATTTTGGGTATGATGCCGCATCCAGAAAGAATGATAGACAAAATAATTTCAAATACAGATGGTGTAAATTTATTTTCAAGTTTAATCAGTTAAAAATATGAAAATCACCACTCAAATTATTGAAAAACATGGTCTTAAAATTGATGAATTTTCAAATATTAAAAAACTTTTAAAGAGAGAACCAAATTTTTTAGAATTAGGAGTCTTTTCTGCGATGTGGAATGAGCATTGTTCGTATAAGTCTTCAAGAAAACATCTTAAAAATTTACCAACAAAAGGAGACAAAGTAATTCAGGGGCCAGGTGAAAATGCGGGCGTCATAGATATTGGCGATGATGACGCAATAGTATTCAAAATTGAAAGTCACAATCACCCCTCTTATATTGAACCTTATCAAGGAGCAGCGACTGGCGTAGGTGGTATTCTAAGAGATGTTTTTACAATGGGCGCAAGACCAATTGCTCTTTTGAACTCAATACATTTTGGTTCTCCTGATCATTTTAAAACAAAAAGTCTATTAAATGGAGTTGTTTCGGGAATTGGAGGTTATGGTAATTGTATTGGTATACCGACAGTATCTGGAGAAACAAAATTCAATAAAACATACAATGAAAATATTTTAGTCAACGCTATGGCTGTGGGACATGCAAAAAAAAATAAGATTTTTTATTCAAAAGCAAAAGGCATAAATAAATCGGTAGTGTATGTAGGATCAAAAACGGGCAGAGATGGAATTCACGGTGCATCAATGGCTTCAGCAGAGTTTGACGAAAATTCTGAAGAAAAGAAGCCTACTGTACAAGTTGGAGATCCCTTTACTGAAAAACTATTAATGGAAGCTTGTTTAGAACTAATGAAAGACAAATCTATAATTTCAATACAAGATATGGGTGCTGCAGGACTTACATCTTCAAGTGTTGAAATGGCGTCAAAAGGTGATTTAGGAATTGAACTAGAGCTTGAAAAAGTACCTTGTAGAGAAGAAAATATGTCGCCTTACGAAATGATGTTATCTGAAAGTCAGGAAAGAATGTTAATTGTACTTGAAGATGGAAAAGAGGATCATGCAAAAAAGATATTTGAAAAATGGGATCTTAACTTTGTTGTGATTGGAAAGACGACTAATACAAAAAAACTCATTCTTAAGTATAACAACAAAATTGTTGGTGATATTCCTATTAGTGCGTTATCAACTAAAGCTCCAATTTATGATAGAAAATGGATCCAAAAAAAGTTACCCAAGAAAAAAATTGATTTAAAAGATTTAAAAAAAATTAAAATTGAAGACGCATTAATTAAGATTCTTTCCTCACCAAATCATTCAAATAAAGACTGGATAACAAATCAATTTGACCAAATGGTGATGTGTGATACAGCGCAAAAATCTGGAGCTGATGCAGCTATTATAAGAATACATGGCAAAGAAAAAGCAATAGCTTTAACTGTGGACTCGTCTGCAAGTTACTGTAAAGCTTTTCCAGTTACAGGCGGTAAGCAAATTGTTTGTGAAAATTGGAGAAATTTAATTTCTGTTGGTGCAAAACCTATAGCCATAACAAACTGTTTAAATTTTGGTAATCCTGAGAATCCTGAAGTTATGGGTGAGTTTGCTGAGTGCTTAATCGGTATAAAAGAGTCTTGTGAATTCTTAAATTTTCCAGTGGTGTCAGGAAATGTATCTTTTTACAATGGCACTAATAATAAAAATATCTTTCCTACTCCTGTAATAGGTGGAGTTGGGTTAATTTCAGATATAAATTATAGTATTAATCATCAGTTTAAAAAAAATAATAGTATAATAATTCTGCTTGGTAAAACATTTGGACATTTAGAACAAAGTTCATTTTATGAAGAAATATATTCGTTAACAGAAGGTCTGCCCCCTGAAATAAATTTGAATAATGAAAAAAATAATGGGGATTGTGTTTTAGAAATAATTAAAAACAAATTAGCAAATTCTGTTCATGATGTTTCCAGCGGAGGTTTAATTGTCGCATTAGCTGAAATGTCTATAGGCTCAAATTATGGGGTAAAAATTATCAAACCAAAAAAACTTACAAATCTAATAAAGTATTTTTTTGGTGAAGATCAAAGCCGATATATTTTAGAAATCGACAAAAAAAACATAGAAAAATTAGAAAAAATACTTAAAAATAATAATGTTTATTACGAGATAATTGGAACGACTCAAAAAGACTATTTTGAAATTGAAGGGGAGTTGAAAATCGATACTAAAAAACTATATAATGTGAATAATAAATGGTACAATAATTACTAATGGCTTTACCAATTAATGAAATCAAAAAATTAATAGTTTCATCAATACCAGATGCAAAAATAGAAATTAAAGATCTAATGGGAGATAATAACCACTATGCGGCTACAATTGAGTCAAAAATGTTCAATGGATTAAATAAAATTGAACAACATAAGTTGGTATATAAATCATTGAAAGGTAAAATGGGTAATGAACTTCATGCTTTATCTATAACAACAAAGGAAAAATAATGAATATTAAGGAAAAAATTCAAAACTTAATAAATACTAATGATGTTTGTTTATTTATGAAGGGAACCGCAGACTCTCCACAGTGCGGGTTTTCAATGACAGTTTCTAATGTACTTAAACATCTTAAAGTAAAATTTAAAGATGTAAACGTTTTAGAAGATGAAAATATGCGTCAGGGCATTAAAGACTTTAGTGATTGGCCCACAATACCACAACTTTATATTAAAGGTGAGTTTATAGGTGGTTGCGACATTGTTAAAGAAATGTTTGAAAAAGGCGAACTTAAAAAAATGTTTGAAGAGAAAAAACTTATTTAAATGCGAGAATATATTTACAAAGTAATAATTTTCGCAATAGCAATTATTGTAGTTTTTGAATTTACAATAGGTAAAGAATTATCAAATATAAATAATAAAATCGATATATTTGGCACTAAAGAAGGTAGAAAAAAAATTGTAGCATCTTTAAAGAAAGAAATAAAAAAAGCTAATGAAAAAGAAAATTATTTAGACGAAGAGGAAAGAGAATTGATAAGAAACTTCATCTTTAAAATTAAAAAGGAAATTGCTTTAGATAATTAAGTACACTTAAAAATTTTTGCCATTATAAGACTTTCTTTTGAGTAATTAAGATTTATTTCCTCATTATGGATTAATTTACAGTTATTCGGTAAACCTTTATTTAATAATCTTTCCATTAGAATTACGTAAAAAGGTCTTTTATTTTTTTTATGTAGGTTGTTTAAAGGTAAAATACATTTATTCTGCTCGTTTAAAAAAACTTTAATCCGACCATAACCATTAGAAACTATACATTCATTTGATTTTATTTTTTTTTGTTTAATAAAATTTGAAACATTTTTTGATGAAACTCCCCAATAATCTAATTCGAACATTCCATTTACTTGAGTTAGATGAGTAAAGTTATTTAACCAAACATAATTATAAGGAAAGATCTTTATATTTTGATGAACAAATAATAAAATTAATAAAGGAAGCACAACTAATGACATTTTTTTTGAAAAAAAATAAATTGAGGTAAAACCTATAATTAAAAATAAAGGTACTAAAAACATAATTTGTCTTAATTCATCGTATAAATTTACATTGCTAAAAATTAAGAAAAATATAATAAATAATATAGTTATAATTAAAGCGCCTACGATAAATCTAATATTTTGGTCAGAAAACATTTTTTTTTCTGTAAAAGGAAATATAGCGATACCAATTAATATTAAAATTGGCAGCTTAAAAAATAACCATATAGGTATATAAGATGATGGAAGATCTTGAGCCTTCATACATTCACCAAGTGTTACGGTGCATGCAGTTTGAATATGTTGACTCATATATTTTATTGAATTTATTACCATAAAAGGATTATCCCAATAGTTTGGATGTAATGAAAAAAAAATACTGATTAGAATTATAATGAAAAATACAAAGTATTTTAAATTTTTAAATAAAAATTCTGAGACTTTATAATGATAAATATTTAAAAAAACTAAAAAAAATATTAAGTACTCTATCAAAATTAGTATACCGCTTATTCTAATCGAAAATAAATAAGCAGTGGAAGTTGATAAAATAAAAAGATGTTTAAAGCTTATCTTTTTATTTCTATGATACAATGTAAATAGTCTAATCAGGTAGAATGTAGATAGCATCCATACAGACAAAAAAGGAATATCTTTTAAATTGAAAAAACTATGACCTAATAAATATGGATAGAGTAGATATACTACAGTACATAAATTTGCATAATTTTTATCCCTTGTGATAAGGAACATTATTTTCTTAAAATATAAGCCAGATAATATAAAAAAAATAAAAACTGACGGATGTTTTATAATTATTTCTTTAAACTCTTCACCTAACTCAACCGAAATTAAAAGACCTGTCAAAAATTCAATAGGAGCAGAAACTAAATGAAAACCTATTCCATAAAAACCCATTTCAAAATATGGAAATTCTGTGTTTAAATTTTTATTCAGTAAATAATTTGAATAAATTTGCTTATTAATATTCCACGATTCTAATTCATGAAACTCATCATGAGTTATTCCAACTTTTAACGAAAGAATGACTCCGATTAAAAAAAATAAAAAAATAAAGATATTAAAGATATTATTATAAAATTTTGCTGTTATCTTCATTTTTATTTTTTCTTTATAAAACAAATATTAGAGGAATTTGCATTTCCTATATGCTCGTTTATAGAGGTAATATTATTTATTAAATATTGTTGATCTTTTTCAATTAAAATTTTTGACGAAAATTTTTTTTTATCTTTTAATTTGTGTAACATTTTATCTATTAAAATATCATCTACATCTTTATTATAACGGTAATAATTTGGATATTTATAATCTTCAATTATGTAAATACCACCTCCATTAAGGAATTTAAATAACATCTTTAATGCTATCAATATGTCACTTAAATTATGTGAACCATCGTCTATAATTATATCAAAATATTTATCGTCTTTATTAACAAATATTTGATCAATTGTTTTTATAACTTTTTTTTCGTTCTTTATGTCTAAACCAAAAACTTCAATTGATTTAGAATTATATATGAATTTAGAAATATTCACGTCAAAACAATAAATTTTTGAATTAATAAAATATTTTGAAAAAGCGCTAGCTGATGCTCCGGCGTATGAACCTATTTCCAATATCTTAATCTCTTTGTGTTTTAAATGATCTAAATGTTGCTGATAATATTTTGAAAACCCATGCCCTTGTTCTTTAGTGTATTTAAAAATATTAGATTTATCACTGCCGTAGTGATAAAATAATTTATCTAAAGAACTATTATCAATGTTATCGTGATCGATGTTTATTTTTTTTTTTAGTTTATAGAAGATTTTTCTTTTTAATAAGCTAAAAAAATTCAATTATCTAGAATAATATTCTATTACAAGATTAGGTTCCATTATAATTGGATATGGAACTTCTGAAAACTTTGGTATTCTAACTAGTTTTGCAGTTTTATTTTTATTGTCTAATTGTATATACTCAGGGACATCTCTCTCTTTACTTTGGAGCGATCCATCTATAACTGTTAATTTTTTTGATTTTTCTCTTATTTCTATTAAATCTGTCTCTTTAACTATATAGCTTGAGATATTTACTCTTTTTTTATTTACTCTGATGTGACCATGATTAATCATTTGTCTTGCTGAAAAAACTGTGGTTGCAAATTTAGCTCTATAAATTACCGTGTCTAATCGGCTTTCCAATAAAGCAATTAAGTTTTCAGTTGTATCACCTCTTTTTGCTAAGGCCTTTCTATAAATATTTCTAAACTGACGCTCGTTAATGTTTCCATAATAGGCTTTAAGTTTTTGCTTAGCTTGAAGTTGAATTCCATAGTCTGTGGGTTTTCCTTTTTTGTTTTGCCCATGTTGGCCTGGAGGGTATGCCCTAGAATTAAATGGACTTTTTGGCCTGCCCCATAGGTTTGCTTTTAGTCTTCTATCTACTTTATGTTTTGATTTTAATCTTTTAGTCATTATTTGAACGGGTTTACAAGGTTTTAGGGGTAAATGTCAATTATGCTTTTTTTTATTTTTGCTTAATGAAGCTATTAAACTAGCTAAAATCCTTATTTCTTTATCGTTTGGTTCCATTCTATAAAATAAATTATTTATATTTATTAACATTGAGTTTTTCTTCTCTATAGGTCTGAAAAAGTTTTTTTTTTCTAATTTAGATTTTAAAAGGTTTAATAATTTAGTCAATTTTCCTTTTGATCCAATTTTTTTTTCAAATTTAGCTTGTTTAAATAAATTGAAATTATTTAGTTTAAACAACTCGTAGCAAACTAAAAAAACAGAATGGGAAAGGTTGATAGATTTTAGTTTTGGAGACGATGGGATCTGAACAATATAATTAGAAAATGATAAATCATAATTTGATAGACCAGAAGCTTCAGGGCCAAACATAAAACCAACTTTTTTATTTTTTAAATCTTTAATTAATCTTATAAAACTGACAAAACTAATATGTCTTTTATTTACATCTCTTTTGCGAGCACTGAAAGAAAAAATAATATCAAATTCGTTTACGGCATCATGTGTAGTATTAAATACTTTAGTGTTTTTTAATATGTCAAATGCATCAACAGACGTAGCTTTAGCTTTGATATTTGGCCAGCCATCTCTTGGACTTGTAATTGATAAATGTTTAAGACCAAAATTCTTTAATGCTCTTGCGGTAGCTCCAATATTTTCTCCAAGCTGAGGTTTAATTAAAATAAAACCTAACTTATTTTTCATGAAGATTTGCTGGGGCTTTTTCTTTAAATAGTTTGTATTCTAGACTATCAATTAATGCTTTAAACGAAGCCTCAATTATATTCTGAGAAACTCCAATAGTAAACCAGCTTTTACCACTTTGATCTGTGCTTTCAATCGAAACTCTTGTTGTTGCGCCAGTACCAGTGTTTAAAATTCTTACTTTATAGTCTAATAGTTTTAAATCTGAAAAATATTTGTAATATTTCTCAACTTTCTTGAAATTTGATCTTATGGCATTATCTAACGCATTTACGGGACCATTTCCTTCGCCAGAACAATTAATTTCTTTTCCGTCTATGATAAACGTAACATCAGCTGTTGTTTTAAGCTTTTCATCTTTTTTAACATTCACATTATAATTTTTTACTTTTAAATATTCAGGTAGCTTTCCCAAAAGTTTATTTGCTAATAATTCAAATGACGCATCTGCACCATCATAAGAATATCCAGAAAATTCTCTTTCTTTTACTTCTTCTAAAATTTTTTGCACCTTAGGATCTTTAGAATCGATTTTTATTCCGTAGTTTTCTAATCTTGAAAGAATATTTGATCTTCCAGCTTGATTTGAAATTATAATATTTCTATGATTTCCAACTTTTTTTGGATCAATATGCTCATAGGTTTTGGGATCTTTTTTTACTGCTGATACATGCAACCCACCTTTATGAGAAAAAGCTGAACCTCCAACATAGGCCATGTTTTTATTATGTTTTCTATTTAAAATTTCATCTAAAAATCTTGAACAATTAGTTAGTGACTCAAGTTGTCCTTTATCTATACTTAATTCAAATTTATCATTAAATGTTTTTTTTAAAACTAATGTTGGAATAATTGACATTAAATTCGCATTACCGCATCTTTCGCCTAATCCATTAATAGTACCTTGTATATGTCTAACCCCAGCTAAAACAGCAGTGAGTGAATTGCTTACGGCATTTTCTGTATCATTATGAGCGTGTATACCTAAATTACTTCCGGGTATGACTTTAGAAACTTTCTCTACAATTTCTCCAACTTCATTAGGCAAAGTTCCGCCATTGGTATCACATAAAACTAACCATCTTGCACCTTCATCATATGCTTGTTTAAGACAATCTAGAGCATAATTTGGATTATTTTTGTAACCATCAAAAAAGTGTTCAGCATCAAATAGGAACTCTTTTTTATTTTTAACAAAATGTTTGGCAGTTTCTTTAATATTTTTAAGATTTTCCTCGTTTTTAATTCCTAGAGCAGTTTTTACATGAAAATCCCAGGTTTTGCCTACAACACAAACTGTTTTACAATGAGCATTTACTAAGGATGACAAATTAGGATCATTATCTGCACTTACTCCATTTTTTTTTGTCATGCCAAAAGCAGTAAATTTAGTTTTACCCAAATTGGGAGAGTTTTCAAAAAATTCATTATCCACTGGGTTGGCTCCTGGCCAACCTCCTTCGATATAATCTACTCCTATATTGGATAGAATTTTTGCAATTTTATTTTTATCTTCAACTGAAAAATCTACTCCTTCAGTTTGAGCGCCGTCTCTTAAAGTAGTATCAAATATATATAATTTTTCTTTACTCATTTATAGTTCCAAGTCGTTTTACCTTTTTCATCCTTAATATCAATACCTTCTTTTTTAAGATCATCTCTAATCTGATCGGCAAGTTTATAATTACCATCTTTTTTTGCTTTTTCCCGATCTTTAATTTTACTTAAAATATTCTCTTGCGAGATCTTTGTTTTGCTCTTTTTAAATTTTGTTCTGTTTGCAGGAGACTCGTTAAATAATCCAATTAATCTACAAGCTGAATTAAATTCTTTTTTTTTTTCTTTATCTCCATTTTGAGATTGCTTAAAAAGTTCATGTAGCTTTGAAATATAAAGAGGTGTGTTTAAATCATCGAGTAAATCTTTAAAACAATTAGGTGTTTGAGTATTTACTTCATCAGAATACATTAAGTACCACTTATCTAAAGTTTTAGATTGTTCTATAAGAAGTTCATTGTTCCAGTCCAATGGTTGTTTGTATTGCGCGCTTAGGAGTGACAATCGAACCACTTGGCCTGAATATTTTTTTGTTGCCTCTTCAATCGTTGTTATGTTTCCAACTGACTTTGACATTTTCTCCTTATTCATAGTAACAAAACCATTATGCACCCAATAATTTGCAAATTTATCTGTTTCGTTGTGAACACACGATTGAGCAATTTCATTCTCATGATGGGGAAAAATTAAATCTAATCCTCCTCCATGTATGTCAAAATTTTTACCCAAATATTTTTCACTCATAACTGAGCATTCCAGATGCCATCCTGGTCTACCTCTACCCCATGGTGAGTCCCAGCCAGGATCATTTTTTTCTGAGGGTTTCCAAAGAACAAAGTCTAAAGGATCTTTTTTTAGTTTTGAAACTTCAACCCTAGCACCTACTTTAAGTCCATCAAGATTTTTATTTGAAAGTTTTCCATAATTTTTAAATGAAGATACTGAAAAATAAACATGTCCTTCCTTTTCATATGCAGCTTTTTTCTTGATTAGTGTTTTTGTCATTTCAATCATGCCATCAACATGATCAGTAGCTTTTGGTTCTTCTGTAGGTTTAAGACAAAACAAAGTTTCACAATCTTTTTGAAATTTTTTTGTTATTAAATTTGTTAAATTCGAAATAGTGATTTTTTTACTTTTTGACGCTTCGATAATTTTATCGTCAATATCAGTTATATTTCTTATGTATGTAACTTTTTGATTTCCGTAGAGTTTTATTAAAATTCGAAATAGAAGATCAAATACCACTAATGCTCTGGCGTTTCCAACATGAGGATTATCATATACAGTTGGACCACATGCATATAAAGAAACTTTTTCTTTATTTATAGGATTAAAAACTTCTTTTTTATTTGTGAGTGAATTAGTTAAATGTAAATTATTCATTAAATTTGCAAACTGGTATAGGATTCATTTTGTGTA
>MDSV01233691.1_pt1 | contig 16089 bp, 18 predicted proteins | sample 810851 | NCBI WGS metagenome assembly MDSV01 (sample SAMN05326640, study PRJNA326480) | marine metagenome | isolation source: seawater | place: Atlantic Ocean: North East | collected 2012 | reverse complement strand
TAAATTAGATTTCTTGCTTAATAAGCTAATTGTATAAAAATTAGAAGCAACAAAAATAGTACCAAGTCCTACTGCTATACCTTTAATAATATTACTCATACAAATTTAAAATTTAGGTAATGATTTTGTAGGTAATGATGGCCCTGTCATCTCTGGTAAACCTTGATCTAAAACATTCGGTAACAGTCCAGACACCTCAGAAAGTATTTGGTTCATAACTTGGTTTTTAAAATTTTCTGACCGTAAATACCTGTAACCAATTCCAGCAGTTACTAGGGTTGTACTTAAAAGTAAAAACGTTAAAATGGTTAAAACGTCAAGAATTTTTCTCATGGTCAAAGAAGCAGTATTAAAGGCTATAGGTCATGTAAGTATTATATCTATGCTTATAATTCTGCCAAGTGTCATTCCATTGTATTTAATTGGTGGGATGATGACTAGGCAAATGACAACTCAAACTAAGTAACTAAATATTTTAGCTAGGAGAAGTAGGCCAAGTAATATTAAATGGGTCTGATTGTGTACTAGGAATATCTCTTAAAGACTGCCTAAAATTTTTCCAATCATTAGATAAAGTTAAATCGCTGCAAGCCCTCCAATCAGTATTTTTTAACATTTCATTTCTTATTGCTCTAATTTCTACCCATTTTTGAGAAGTTAATGTAGCTTGTTCTTCTGTTGTGGTAGATTCTACCTTTACTGTATAAACCTTTCCACTATCAACATAAGCAGTTACAGTAGATAACTTTTGTGTTGGTGTTGTATAACTAAGAGTTTCTACAATTTCTACTACGTCATTTTCTGTTAAAAAATCTGTTGTAACTCCACTAACAGGAAAACTAGTATTAGGAAATAGTTGTTGTATAGTACCGGTGTTTTTTACAGTAGTACCATCAATGATTGCATAGTTCATAATTAAATTTTAAGGTAAGCCAAATCTAGATTTTTGCGCGTTGTATTGACTTGTAACATCTGCCTGAGTAAAAGATTGATCATAACCCCTCATTACTCCCCACTTTCCTTGTAAAGCAAACCATTGAGAATATAGGCCAAAAATTTGTATGTAAAAGGCATTGTAATCATAATAATAATTAGTGGTTGAGGTTACTGAATAAAATAAATTTTTATTTCTATACATTTTTAAATTACCGCTACTATCTCTAGTTATTATGATTTGCTCCCAACCTGTATTACTACCACTATAAGAGAAATTTGCATTTGGTGGATTACTGTTGGTTAGTTGCCAAACAGCAGCCCCCGCACTATCATCATCGGTGCCACTAAAACCAATTTCAGCACAATCAGACTGACCAAGGAAAAAACCCATTGTAGGTTTTGCAAGACTTCCGTTATATATAGCATAAGTATGAAATTCGTAAAGAGAACCGGTTGAATATCCTATATTACTTTTTGAAGAAGATGTTGTTTTGTTTGTATAAGCTCCAGTGTAACCATCTCTAGGCAATTTTGCATCATAAATAAATTCAAGGGTATATGCAGCAAGTGAAGAACTCGTAGAATACCATAAATTTCTAACGCCCCCCCCTGAAGGAACACGAAAAAGATCTGATTGAGAACTAGCTGACCCACTAACACTAATACCAGGCATATCTGTATAGTATGGTGAATTAGTCATAGTTGCACTAGCTTCTAAGTAACCTCCATTAGCTGAATTATATGATTGAGTCCATACCTGACCTAAAAGAGCATATGATGAATTATATTGTTTTATTTTACCATTACGACTATTACCACTTAAATCTAAAACAACATTATTAGTTCTATTCCAACAGTTAACATCACCAAAATCCCAATGCATTACTGCACCTGTTTTTATTACGCCAGCAGCGCCAACATTACCAGCAGCAGCCCTTAAAAGATGATTTCGCATATTAGCCTAAATCTCCAACATTTGCACCATATAAGGTACTACCTACCTTAAATAATTCTATTGCTGTTGGTGTCGCTCCTCCTAGTGTAGGTACAGAACCGCCACGCCAAGTCATAGTAGGCCAAGTTAATGAATAATTAGACCCACTAGCAGTTATTATAAGCAGCATTGATTGACCTGTAGTTAAGCCATCTGTAGCAGTTCTGTTATTTCCTAATGTCCAAGTTTGAATCATTCCATTTATAGGATTTAAAGCAACAGATGAAGCATCAGTTATAGCAAATACTGTTTCTGTTATTTCTTTTTGAAAAATTACTTCTGCTGAAAAAGTACCACCAGCTAGTGGCATTTTTGTTGAATCAGTTACAGTTATAGCGGCAGAACCATCAAAGTTAACACCATTTATAGCTCTTGGGGTTGTTAGTGTTGCCGCTGACCCTGTTGTATTCTGGTTTAGTGTTGCAACTCTAGCTGCTGCTATTGTTCCAGATGTTATATTGCTTCCATTTAATGAAGTTAAATTAACACCGCTTGCCGCAGGTAGTGTAGCTGGAAATCTATCATCTGGTACTGTTCCGCTTGTTAAATTAGTAGCGTTTAAATTGCTGAGATTTGCAGCAGGTAAGTTTGTTAAGTTTGCACCACTTATCGCTGGTAGTGTACCAGTTATGTTAGCTGCTGGTATTGATGTTAAGTTTGCTGCCGAAGCTGCTGGTAATGTAGCAGGGAATCTAGCATTTGGTATCGTTCCATCAGTAATTCTGTCCGCATTAACAGCATTGCTATTTGTACTTACAGCATTACCCATATAAGCGTGTGCGGAACACTGATAATGTAGAATTGATGGGGTGTCATCAGTCACAGTAATTTCTGTATAAGCTCCACTATTACCTGGATTTCCAGCAGTTGCCACATTTGTTGTATATGCTGTTGTTTTGTCTGCTTCTAGATAAAATCTTAATGGATGACTTGCATTGCTACTATCAGCTTGATCAAATTTATATGTTCTACCTGGTGTTAAGGTAATAAATGGTGCTTCATATCCATCTATTTTATATCCATTACTCGAACCAGTACCGTTATATCTATGAGCAGCGGTTTTAGAGGCGACTGTAACTGTTAAAGTTTTTGTTGATCCTGTATATATTGCCTGTACTGTTGCAAAACCTCTAATATTTCCATCATTTTGTAATGTTAGATCACCTGTAAATGTTGGGTTAGTACTAGAACCTGGGTCAACCCAACTTAAATTACCACTAGAATCACTAGCTAGAACGTAACCACTAACCCCCGCATCTGTAGCTGGTAGTGTCCATACAACATTAGATGTAACCGTAGCAGGTGCTTTAAATCCTACATGATGTGATGAATCAGAGTCTAGATACCTAAATTCTTTTTGACCAGATACAGAAAAATGTTCTGATGAGGTCCAAGAATCTGTAGAATCTACCCAGTTTATAGTTTTATCTGTTGAGCCTTTTAAGGTAATACCACCGCCATCTGCAAGAGTATCTGAAGGGCTTGAAACTTTGCCAAGAGTAATATTTTTATCTTCAATATCAAGATTAGTAGTATTTACAGTTGTAGTAGTTCCATTTACTTGGAAATCTCCTGTAACTACTGCATTTCCACTAACATTTAAATTAGTACCAACGGTTAAATTACCTGTTAATAATCTATTTGTATCTGGTATTGGTACATATTCTAAAGATTGCCATGCTGTAGATCCATCACCTATCTTAAATTTTTTGGTATCTGATTCTATTCCCCATTCACCTGCAAGTAATACAGTATTGTTTGAAGTCCAATTACTAGCTGTATCTCTTCTTTGTTTTTGTAAAGCAGTTATAGTTACTGTCATAATTAATCAGAGTTCCTTGCATCTATTATATTAGTTCTAGCAGGTGTTGAGCTACTTGTTAAGGCATCTAATATATTAGCTCTTGCAGTTGCACTAGAATCACCAGCATCATAAATTAAATCTCCTGTATCAATAGGAACTGTTACTAATTCTATTTCAACATCCCATTTACTAGTTAATTCACTATCTGTAATTATTGGAGGTTTTGAATATAGCCACGCAACGTCACTCTGTAAGGCTACAGGTGGGGATGCATAACCTGACCAAACACTGGAAGATAATAAAAATATCTCAAAACTTCCACTTTGACCATCGAAATGTGTTCTTAATAAATTAACTTGCGTTTCTGTTAAATTTAAAAAACCTAATTGTAATACTTGTTCTATACGTCTGTTACCACTTCTGAAACCTGTAGTAACACCAGTAGATGAGGAAATTATATTGCTAGGAAAATCCCCAGTAATAAATAATCTGCTACTAGGAATAATAGAGGGAAAAGTTGCCATTATAAAGGAACAGTTATTAGCTCAATAGAAATACTATAGAGATTAGGTGCTGATAAGCTTACACTTAAAGGTTTTGTATATCTCCATTGATAATCGCTATTATTTATAGGTGGTGTTGACCATGCAGACCAAATTGAAGCAGAAAGATCAAAGGGTACTATTGAACCATTTTGATCATTAAAATGACTTATTAAACTTTGTGCTTCTGTTTCTGTCAAATGTTCATATTCTATAATTAAAATCTGTTGTATTCTTTTATTAGCTAATTTAAATCTAACATTTGCACCGCTTAAGCCTTGGTGTTTATTTATAGGATAATCACCATAAGATAAATTTGTTTTTAAAGGTTCTAAAGAAGGAAAAGTAGTCATTGTAGAGTTGTAAACGTACCAGTTAACATTTCTTTTGTTATTTCTGAAACATTACTTGCATCTAAAGGAAAATGTGAGGCTTGTATATTGCTAATTCCATTATTATCATATGTAATGCTTGTGACTTGATAATAATTTATTTCTGTTCTATTATCTCCAGCGCTGTTTTCCCTCTGTAATTGTACTTTTATAAGATTTGTAGGAATTATTGTTGTTGTTACTAATGGTGTAGAAAAACTTATATCATGGCTGCTGTGTTTACGTCTTGCTAATTCATATTTTGCATATAATATTGCATGGTTTACACTGCTACAACATTCTGATATGTCAAATTGTTCAGTAGGTGCATCTAAAGACGTACTACTAAATCTTAGTGTAACTGTTTTAGATTTTGAAACCTCGCTTGGGACACAATGTGTATAAATAACATTAGCAATAAATTCTCTTCTATCCTCTACATTTAGATAAATTTTTTCAAATGTATTATTTATAATGTTTGCTTCAGTAAATGTAGCAACAGGTGTTAAAGCAGTTGTATCAAATTGATTACTGCTATTTATAGGTAAAGTTGGCGCAAATTTATATTTACCTCCCACAGATAAAAAAGCTAAAAAATAATATGGTGCAATTGATGTTATATAATCAATGATATTTACAGATTTTGATACAAAACCGTTAAAATACATATCATTATTATGATTAAATAGAGCTAAAGATTGTAAGTTTGTAGTATCAACAGGTGCAACTATATCAGCGGTATTATTACCATCAATTTTTTTATAAATTTTAAATAAATGCATTGCTAAATCTACAAACTGATTACTAGCGCCTTGCTGATAAGAAGAGCCTGATAATCCTTGACTATATAAATCTACTTTTACACCTTGTGCATAGAATACATATACTTGTTTTACATCTGAGGGATAAGTGCCCTCGTAAATTCCATCAACTAACTGACCTGCAATTGATAAAAAAGTAATATCAGCATAACTTGAATTATCTAAACCAGTATAGACATTTATATTACTTCTATTGGCAATAATATATTCTACTTGCACCCCAGTTAAAGTCCCTGTGCTGGCTGGATTAGTTGCTAAAACTTGATTATTAACTGATGAAAAAGTAAATTTCCGATAAAATTGGCTCTTCCCATTATTCATTGCATTTATTTTATCTAAATCTGCTTGAGTTCTAATGCCAGCCGCTACTGTCGTTGCATTAAATGGTGAGCCTAATGCACCATTTGTAATATTAATTAAGCTTAAAATGTGACCAACAGGAAAACCACCTAATAAATTTCCGCTTAATCCATTTGGGCCGTCTCGTCTTGTATTGTAAGTAAAAGTTGTTACACCTGGTCCTACAAATAAAGGAGTATTTGCTTGTATATTATTTGTAACGTTTACACCTGTTTCCGCATCAAATACTTGCGTTGATACTGTAAATCTTGAATTACTTGTATCACCTGTACCAACTGTTAAATAGTTAAAAGAAAAATAATCTTTTTTTAGATCTGGCACTTTAATAATAACATCACCTGAAGATGCAGGGATTACTTTAGTTAAATATGAGTAGTTTTCATAACCACAAAATAGTCCTGTTCCTTGTATTGGACAAGTATTAGGACTAGCAGCTAATGTTGCCGCTGAATTAAAAATATTAGTTGTGGTAATTGTTTGATCTGTTAATAATTGAATTTTTTTCGTACCTGTATATGATGTGCTTCTTGTAGGGCTACTCACTATTTCACCTTGTGATATTGCGAATAAATAAGATTGCCTAAAATTAAATGTCCCTGCTTTTAGTAAACTAGGTTGAATCCATACACCACCAATATTTTTATCATCTAGTCTATGACCAAATACTATAGGCACTGTTTCACCTGTACTTGCTATTCTTTGTTTAACGTCTAAATCTGATTTTGGTTTTTTAAAATTTTCTAAACTTTCATCTAATATCTGAGAATCTTGCCCAACTTTTGATATTGATTGTCTACGCCCTCTAAAGGCAGGGCCACGATAAACAGTCCCAATAGGTACAGGTTTATGCCCACCAATATAATAGCCACCACTACCTTTAACAAAACCATCATCGTCTAAAATTTCATCTAAATTTTGTGTAATACTACCCATAATATATTTAAGATTTATCTAAAGACATTATATTTATTAAATATTCTGCCGCATCTATATTTTCAGCACTTTTAATAGTTTTTATTTTTTTTGTACCAGATAAAACAGTACCATCTGATAATTTATAAACCCTATTGTTGTCAATAAAAACACCTGTTACACCTGTAACTTCTGTATCATCTTCTAATACAGCATTTATATCTATAGCAAAAACAATATTATTCATGGAGCAACAAACCTCCCTAACAAATCGCTACTAATTCTTTTGGTAGGAACTTGCGCCCTTTGTTTTGATATTGCAGGTGTAACAGTCCAAGTAACAGTAGTATCATTAATTGATGCATTGTCTATTGTACCAATATATCTACAAACTAATGAAGCAGAATTACTAAAAAGATCTTGCCCTATAGATTGTACATATAAAGATGCAATAACTAATCTATCACCTGTCATAGCGATTTCTGTTAAATCTACAATAGAAGCAGTAGCGGCAATATTTATCGTTAATGAATTAATATCACTAGCTTCTGTAGAAGCAAACCCATTTGCATCAAAAGCAAGATATGTAAAATTAATACTTTGATCTATAGCTGAATCTGCTGTAAGATTTTGAGCAGATTGATAAAAATTTTGATGTGCAATTGTAGGAGATCTTTTACCATTACTATCTAGTACACTAGATTTGTCTGGGTAATATTCAAGAAAAGTTAAAATATCAAAATTAGCCATAATTATAAATAGTGTTTTACTCCACCTGCTTCAATATAATTAAAAGTCTGTTTAGTTGCACTTGATACTGCCCTTTGCAAATCCTGAGTTGTAACATAATTTTTATTGTCCATTTGTACAACGTTACCAGTTTGTATATTTATATTTGGTGCTTTAGGTGGTTTTCGTTCTTGAGTAATTGAATAACCGCCACTCGGAAGCCTTGTTGCGGAAAGACTACTAGAATTACGACTTGGCATAGTAACGGTAGGGGTAGATGCTGCCAATGCAGCCCCAACATTACCGGCACTTAAATTAGATTCTTCATAGCCATAAGTACGAGGTAAAGAAGGCATTGAACCAGATGAAGATGAACCAGATGAAGATGAACCAGATGAAGATGAACCAGATGATGCTGTACTACTAGTCGATCTTGGTGGTTTTGGTGGATTTGCCTTTGCGCTTCTTACTTTACCTAACAAACGAAGAATTTTTTGTAAAAAATTTATAAATCCTCTTAAGGGTGCGGTTGCAAATTTTATTGCCTCTTGAACAATGTTAGGTAGTCTGTTGAAAGCATTTTTAGCCATATCCATTGCACCATTAAATACATTTCCTATAAAATCAGTTAAAGGCGAAAAAGCATTGTGAATAAACTGACCTACTGCCTGAAACGCTGCCCCAATTTGATCTCTAAATTTAAATATAAGAACACCTAAACCTATAATTGCTGCTGGTATTGCTGCGCCAGCTAAAAGAGGTGCAAAAGCAGCTAAAGCCCCTTTAACAGCAACTAAAACCCCACCAAAAGCAGTTGTTATTTTTGCTATTACAACACCTAATTTAACAGCAGCTATTGCTTTAAAAGAAATAACCATTGTAGCCAATAAAGGTACAACAACCCCGATAGTAGGCAAGAGCAATGCAAAAGCAACACTTATAGCTTTAACAGGGCCAGGTAAAGCAGCAAATCTTTTAGCACCTGCAGATATAATATCTACTAATTTACTAAGAATTGGTAATAACGCTTCTGTAAGCTGTACTTTTAGTACATTAAATTTTTCACCCATTTGAGCAACATTATCATTAAATTTCGCCATGCGTTCAGCACTTAACTGAGTAAAACCTGTACTTAAATTTTGTATAGCTTCACTACCTTGATTCATTATTGGTATTAATTTTGCACCCATACCAGTACCAAATAATTCAGCAGCGTTTGCAGCAGCTAGTGTTCTATCATCCATATTTTTTATCTTGTCACCAATTTCAAAAAACATTGTGTCTAATGATTTTAGTGAACCATCTGCATTAGTAACACCTAAACCGAGCCTATCAAAAGCTTCTTTAGCAGTACCTACTCCATCTGATGCATCTTGCATATTTTTAGCAAGGGTGGGTAATGCTCGACTTAATGTTTTAAATTCTGTACCTCCTAAGTCAGCAGCTTGTCTTAACTTATCTAATACAGGTACAGCTAAACCTGTTTTCTGACTCATCTTTTCTAATTGATCTCCTAACTGTAAAGTGTCATTTACTAACTTGCCTAGACCTGCAACACCTATAGCAGGCGCTAATGCTTTTAAAGCGCCAAATGCTTGACCAGCTGCATTTTTAAGCTTACCCATTGCGCCAGCAGCATTATTAGATGATGTTTTTAATTTATCTAGGCCAGTTTTTAATCCACCTATTTGATTTTGTCCCGTAACTTGCGCCTTTATTGTATATGAGGTAGAAAGATCCATTATTTATTTTTATCGTTTACAGTTTCTACTATTTTAGCCTCTAATACCTGTAAGTCAGCAAGTATTTCTAAAGGTTTTTTTATTTGTTTTTTATTTAGCTTAAAAATCCATTGTAAAGCATTGTAATCAAGGCCAATAAGAACACCCTGATCTATCCTCCATTGAGTCTGAATTTGTACGAATATTGTCATCGCTAACCAATTAGAGGGCAAAACTTCAAATGTTTTTTCTTCTTCTTTTTTTTCTTCTATGGGCTGATCAAATAGTACAGCATCATCTTTAGCAGTATCATCTATAACACGATCACCACACCAAAATAATGCAGCCCCTTCTAGTTTTTTGTTTTCTGTTTTGTTAGTTCTGCAAAATAAATCTCAACTAAGGTATTTGCAAGCAATGGATATTCTAAGATAAGTTTTTTTGTAGCTTTTGAGTATGGTATTTCTTTTTCACCATCTGTAATACCATCCCATCCTACTAAAATTTCATCTGCTATAAGAACGTCACTAATGTTTTCACCGTCTGTAATACCTTCATCTAGTTCTTTTTGTTTTTTATCTGCTTGTTCTCTTATTTCATTTATTCTAGATTGTGGAATAATTTTAAAAACAGCGTCAAAGGTTTCTTCTTTTTGTAAACCGCCATCTGAGGGCGTATAAAACTTAATAGGCTGTGTAAAGGTTGCCTCTTTTTTTAAAATAAACATAAATTTTTTATAATCTTTTCTAGGGTAAACCCTTTTCTACTACTTAGCAACTAGGTGAAAGCTAGTGAAAACTCATCTGACCCTGCATCTGTTGGAGTTGCGTAGAATGGGAGACTAAGCATTGTTATACCATCAGAATCTTCATAGGTAGGCTGTCCTAAATCTGTTTGTGGACAAGATACAGTAACAATATTACCTGCACCGCCTGAGTGACTCCATGTGTTTGTGCCTGTAGTTGTACCTGTAGCCAGTGTAAAGAAGTTTTTGGATGATAATGCCACTGCTTCAATAACCATAGTTCCTGAAGGTCTACGGTCTGTTATAAGAGCTTCTTTAGTACCGCCTACTAACTCTCTATAAATAACTTCATTAGAAAACTCTAACTCCCAAGATTGTAAAGCCCCAGAAAAGCCAAATACAGAAAAACTAGAGGTATTTCCATTTTTAAAAAGCACAGGATCCGGCTGGAGAGATTTCGTCACAGTCGGAAGCGCCTGATCGGTTGGTGTATTAAATATCCCCTGCATTTCAAAATTTATACGAGGTATTTCATTAACAGCACAACTAATAGAAAATGTTCCCCTGCAACCTGTTACCTTATGTCTTACACCATCATAGTTAACATAAAAAGTAACACTACTTTGTGTAGCTAATGTAGAAGGTGTATAGGTAACTGATGTAGATGAAACTGTAGCTGCTGATAAACCACAGGCTTTTAAAATAGGGTCATATTTTGGGGCTGTCCCTGCACTCCCAGAACCTACCATAAAAACACCAAAGCTAAGATTAACTCTTGTATTAGCTAATAAAACAGGATAATTACCAGGATAAGGTCTAATAGTTTCCTGTTCTACTTCATCACTTGCTACTGGTTCTATTTCTAAATCAACTACCTCTACATAGTTGGCTGAACCTGTTGCAGTAGGGTCGCTTCCATAACTGCCTTCAATTTTTGCAAGTAAGGATCTTTTTCTATGTAGTTTTGGCATTTACTTGATTACCTAATAGACACTATGTATATATCATAAACCCTTATAGAAATAATGTAACTATCATGAACTCAAATCATCAACATTTGTTCTATATCTAATGTCATACTCGCAACCGATTATACCGCCTGACTGATCAGCATCTATAAATTCAAAAGAAGTATCCGCAGGTTGTATATCTATGGCATTACCATTAACTGTTAAATCTGCCATTAATCTACTGTGCATATTTTCTACAGTTGGATCTGCCGTTTGATGTGGTGTACCACTTCTTACAACTATACTAATTCTTACAGTTAATGTATGGTCTAAAGTTGGCAGTGATGTTGTTTGTTCTACTACATCATTTTGAGGCTCAATAATAATACTAGGAGTTTCTGCCCTTGTAAATGCAGTGGTACGACTTCTAAAGATACGATCAGATACACCTGTAGTACCTGCAAGTACTGTTGCTATTCTTGCTAATATTGTTTCTCTTTTAGTAGTCATTATGTTTTCTGTAGACTAATACGACAAAATACACCATCATTTTCTTTTCTTAGATCTCTTACAGTATATGCAACGCTATCAACAGTAATAGATGAACCTGATGTTAAAGAACCAAAATCAGATGTTTTTGTAATCAATTCATATTCAGTACTTATAATCATATCCCCTGCCAGTATTTGATCAGGCTGTTCTAAGATTCCTTTTGCAGTAGTACCACCTGATGTACAGCTAACACCAAAATCATCTAGATATACATTTTGTGTTGTTACATCTTCAGTAAATGGCATTTACTTTTTAGTTGTTGTTTTTTTTACTTTTGGTTTTGGTGTATAGATTTCTGCCCTACCCATTGAAATTAATAATTCTGCGTCTTTTTCTGACAGATCATAAGTTTGGCCTGATTCTAAACTTACACCACTAGCACAAACATTTTTTAGGCACTTAATTTTCATAAAAAAAAAGGGGTAGATAGCTACCCCCTATAGTAAACCAATTATGTGGTTACGTCTAAGATCGCTGCGAATGACTGAGCATGTCTTACAGCTACATCAAATGCAACTACACCCTTAACAGATGTTAAGTTCTTCGCGAAGTCGTCACTATCTTCACCAACTGTAATTTCCAGCCCCGCGCCAAACAAGCCCAAGATACATTGACTAAAGTCACCCATAAGCACAGCAGAACAAGAACCAGAAGTAGAACCTTTTGTGAGGTTGCTAGGTACTTGGTTAGTCATTGCTAAAGGATATCCATTAACTACTAATGGTGTACCGCCTCTACCTATTGCCTGTAGGTTGTTGTTAACAAGATACTCGCCACCTGATGTTTTTAGTTTCTTAATAGCACCTAATACCTTAGCGTTAGTTACATAAGAAATAGAATCAGCATTAACAGCAGCGTTATCTTCCATCATGGCTGTTTCTAGATCAACTAGAGCGTCTACTGTAATAGCACCACCGTTAGTACCCATTGCAACAGAACCAATACCAGAAGTTTGAAGGAGGCCGGTAGGCTGCCCAGAACTACCGCTACCATTAAGGATTCCAAGATCTATACCAATATTTATGCCTGAGCTTAAATCTGACCTTATCAAATCTTCAATTCCTGGAGTTGCTTGAATAAGCATATTTCTAGAATATTTAGACAATGTACCAAGTGTCTTTGGTGTCATTGTAATTTGGTCAAATGTTGACTCAGCTTGAGACAATGCACCTGTTTCAGAACTTAAGTACCCTGTTGAAGCAACACCTGATCTTCTAGGTATCGCGACATCTCCTACAAGGCCAGAAAGTGTCTGAACCCCCAGGCCCACCATAACCGTGTTATTCCTTAAAGCCTCAGTAAAATCGTCTGCCAAAAGATCAGTAGCAACAATGTTACCTCCAGTCGTAGCCCCCGAAGTGACGTAAGTCGCCCTCTGAGCTAAAGCACCATAAGGAATAAAAATAGATCCGTTGCTGTTAGATCTTTGAGAATCTTTAGCAATCTGTTGTGAAATCTCTCTAGCAAAACCAGAAGATTTATCAGACCAATCACCTGTGATAAGACCTCTGATACCAGATGTGATTTTGTAATCTCTAGCGTACTGTTGTCTTTCTTTAGGTGATAACTGCTCTTCAATAGGCTTTGCAGTTTCAACAGGCTTTGCATCTATTCTCTCTAAGATTGCCTGTCTGCATGAATCAACAGAAGAACCATTATTGATTAGTTGATCTGCTAAATCACCAAAACCACGCTTTGCACACATGGAGTTGATTTCTTTAATTCTTGTGCGTTCTGCTGATGCTGCTTTTTTAGTAGCTTCACTACGCACAACTTCTAGATCAAGTTGTTCTTTTTCCATAGTTAGTTGTTTTTTAGAATTTGACGGTTGTGCGTCAGTTGACGCTGCGTTTACACGCTTATCTTCTACTATATCTTGTTTTTTAGCACTAGGCATGGTGTTTTCATCAATTAATCCTCTTCCTAAACCAACATCGGACGCAGCAGGACTTGCCACAACTGACACCTCGTGTGGCTCCCATCGAGTGGCCAGAAAAGCGTTAGATCCGTTTATTTCTCTTTCTTCCATCTCTAAAATGCGATAGCCTACGCTAATTGCACTTAGAATACCGTCATCTATATCTCTTTTTACTTCCTGTGCCTTAGGATTTCTGCTTAATTCAACAACTGCTCTACCTTTTTTCTTATCTTTGTCCAAATATGCATTACGAACAATACCAATAACAGAATCCATATCGTGATTCCATAACACAGGCGCAACTCCACCGTTTAACCTACCAAAATCTATAGAACCTGTCTCATGACTTAGTATTTCCGTTCCAAAGGATCTTTCTACAGGATACTCAGAACTAAAACTAAACTCATATGTATTTTCGTCTTTCTCAGAAAAAGATGTCTCACCACTACGTTTAAATACAGTTGTAACACTTCTTAATGAATTTATCTTAGTTAGTGTGCTGAATTTATGACCTACCTTTACATCTGTTGCTTCATACTCTCCGTCATTTTCTCTATAAACAGTGATTAATGCAGCAGGGTCATCTTCTGTACCAGTAATTTCAAAATCAGAATCAGGTACATTTATAGTCCCATCACGTTCAATAGAATCTATAACACCTCTAGCAGTGCCGCCACTTGCACCCCATCTAACAGAATCACCTACTGATAACTCATCTGGTTCTGCACGTTTAGCTTTTGAGCGTTTTGTTTTAGCCATTGAATCATTGTTTCTTAATTCTTGTATTCTAGCTGATTTTGCATCAGAAAAACTTTTCCCTGCATCACCACCCCAGGCCGCCCACGCTACTCTGCCTTTACTTGGGTAGCCATCTTCATCAGGTGTAAAGCCTTGTCCAGTTTTATCTGATTCATGTCTTGCAAACCACGCTGACATCTGTATTACTGTATCTGAACTTAGTTCATTACCGCTTAATATTTGTGTTGCTCTTCTTGCTGCAACTTCTGTACCACCTGCCTCACCTTCTGACTTCCAATCTTTATATCTTTGTGCTTCTTCTCTCATACCAGTTGTAGGCATAAGGTCTATTTCTGTACCACTAATAACTGCCATCAGAACCATCCGCTGCATTTTCTGCATCCTCACCTGTGGGTGGTTGCGTATCACCAAAAGGATCAATAGTGCCTACTGGTTTATATTGTGAACCACCTGATTTATTAGTAGCTGATGGATCACTATCAGTAATAATGTTTAATTCATCAAGTTTTGCTAGTTCTGTCTGTCTTGCTATTAATAACTCTTCAATGTCTCCACCACTTTCAGAAACTACATCAGTTAAAGTTTTAAATCCACACCGAACTGCTTCTTTTTGTGCCGCTATTTCTTTCTGTGGGTCAACATAGCTGTAACCTCTACAAACCCATCTAACCTTTTCATATACTTCGGGTGTTGTTGAATATGTTGGCAATGACAATGTGCCACTTAATACTGCCATTTCTAACCATGCTTCAAATATAGGTTGATAAAAACTTTCCTTTAACATCTTCTGTATTGTTCTCCAGTGATCTCTATCCTGTAGCATTGCAAGGCGGCTACTACTGTAATTAGATTGACTGTAGTCAGAACTTATAGCCTCGAAACTGCACCCCAAACCGCTTGCCATGCTTCTGAGCATTGATCTTACAAATGGTTCAAACTCTCCATTAGCTTTATCTAAATCAGGTACAGATATAGATTCTCCTGGTGCTAGATATTTAAAAGAACCAGGTTCAAATCCGCTTACACGTTCATAATCAAATACTTCACCACCTGCATCTAGTTCACCTTCTGGACTTGTAATAAATCCCATTAGTGCAGAGCTTGCACGTTGTCCAACTACTGTTGCTTCTATATATCCATCTAATTGATGTAAATGGTTTATAGCACTAGCTAAGAATGGGACTCCCCTGTGTTGGCCTGGTCTTAGCGGCATAAACAAATGGATAACATCTTTAGCAGGCACAATAATATGCCTTCTTTCTTCTGGTACTGTTGCAAAGTTTGTATCACCAGGATGTTTTTTTAGGAACGCATAACTTACAGCCCTACCTTCTGGACTTAGCTCTATTCCTAACCGCCATACATTCTTATTGCTTTTAGTAGCACCTTTATAATCCTCATCTAACTGTTCTGCTTCTAATACTTCTAATGAAAAAGGAATTTTACTTCTTCCGTATGCTTTTCTATGGATAACAATAAAACATTCTCCGCTTTCTATCATTGATCTGACAGCTAATCTTTCTAATTCAGAAAAACAAAGAACACCACGAATATCACAGCTATCTTTTCTACCCCATCTACTCCATTCACTTTCTATACTCTCATTAATTCTTGTATTAGGTGTTCCCCCACGCTGACTTTTAATCTGGGCTTGCATTGTTACACCCTGACCTACAATTTGATTCGTTGCATATCTTATGGCCTGTGCTGCATAGTTATTATTTCGTACTAAATCATGTACCCTTTTGCGTAATGTATTAATAGAATTTTTATAACTTTGATCAGGAGAAGATAAAGGTGTTATCCAAGAAAGGTTCGTTCTATCTACTCTTGCACCCGAATACATCCTTTTTAAGCGATTTCTACGTTTATTTAGATCATCATTAGAGGAAATTAAGCCCCTCCAAGCATTAATTAAACCCATTTAAGTTACCTAAAAGCGTACATAGAGGTTTTTAGGGTCTCCTAAACCCTG
>MDSV01224588.1_pt1 | contig 16091 bp, 13 predicted proteins | sample 810851 | NCBI WGS metagenome assembly MDSV01 (sample SAMN05326640, study PRJNA326480) | marine metagenome | isolation source: seawater | place: Atlantic Ocean: North East | collected 2012 | reverse complement strand
CAGTCCACCCATGTTCTCCATAAAATACAAGCGGAATTTGCATATCTATTCCCATTCTCATTGGTATTGTTGCTATACCAGCATGGTTATGCCAATTCATATCTCCCATCATTTTAAACCCTAATCTATTTAACCTGATTAAAAGATCCGTACCTGGAGAATAAATAATATGATCAACATTAAAAACATCTTTCATATTTTGAAGATTTTTCCAGCCTTGTTCTAAATAATTATTACCATTATAAGTTACTAATAAAGGATTTAGACCTAAAACTTCTTTAACAAAATGTGTTTGATAATAACTATCTTTTCCTCCTGATACACCAATTATACATTCATAACCTGATGATTTTCTATATGGCTCAATATCTTCAAGCAACCAATTAAGTCTTTCATCCCAATTAATTTCTTTTTTTTGTTCATGAACCTTACAACCACTACAAACATGTTCTTCATTAAATGTTAAAGTTACAGCTGATGAATCTGGAGCTACACATTTCGAACACCATGTAATTTCTGGAAGAGTGATCATTTTCTTTTTCCCTTTTTATATATTTTGTAAGAACCTATATATAGGATATCCACCATATTAGTTAACAAACCTTTAATTGCATCATCTGGGCTAAAAACTATTGGTTCTTCATGGGCATTAAAGCTAGTATTAATTAATGCTTTATATCCTGTTTTATTGCAGTATAATTTTAGCACTTTATAATAAAGTCCATTTCTTGCTTTTGTTACCACTTGCGGCCTAGAAGTATTATCAATATGTACTACAGCGGGATGATCTTTTATAAATGATTTTTTACAGTTAAATGTTTTAGTCATATATGGTGTACATAAATCATTTTCTTTAAATCCAATATAACATTCCTTTGCAAAGTCAATAGGTGTAACTGGTCCAAAAGGCATAAATTCTGTTCTATTCATTCTTTTATTCAACCAATCATTACATGTCTTATCTTGAGCATGAAATAAAATTGATCTTCCTCCTAATGCTCTTGGGCCATACTCCATTTTATCTTGAAACCAACCTATAACCTTTGAATCTATTAAATCATTACATACGCTTTCTTCATATCTTTTAGGTTTTTCAATAATTAGAGTTTTACTATATTTTTTTGCATACTTTAATATTTCTTTATCAGAATATTCTATTCCTAATTGAGCAGAATTAAATTTTAGCTTTGCAATTCTATGTTTATGGTAATTAAAAGCTGCTGCAGCTCCCAAGGGTATTCCTCCATCTCCCATATGAGGAAACACAAATACATTTTCTACACCTTTAATTTCTGCAACAACTTGGTTGATTTTTACATTTGCTGCTACACCACCTGCTAAACAGATATTAGTCAATTTTTTCCCTGACTTTTTTATCCAATATTTTATGTAAGACGACACTAATTTTTCGCAGTGTAATTGTAACCCTGCTGCTATATCCTCTTTAGTATGTGAATTTAATTTATTTTTTAATTCTTTACTAATAGTTGTAAAAGGTTTGTAAATACCTAAATTTGAAATAAAATTCCCTTGCTTAAAAGTGATTAATTCTTCAAAGATTTTACTAGTTTTTTTTGAGTCTCCATAAGCAGCTAGCCCCGTTACTTTTCCCTCATGCCGAAAAGCACGAAAACCTAAATATTCCGTTATTTGGCTATATAAATATCCTATACTATCAACAGTAAGTTGATAATCTATCTCCTGCATTCCTTTATTTTTTGAAAAATAAAAACAAGCACTTGATTTAAAATCACCTCTACCATCAAAAGTAAAAATAAATGATTCTTTAAATGGAGATGTAGCAAAAGCTGACCAGGCATGAGAAGTGTGATGATCTAAATACACTATTTTATCTTTAGTAAATCCTAGTTTAATAATTTCTTTCTCAAATTTTTCTCTTACTTTCGAATCTCTATTAATTTCTATCTCAAGTCTATCTATCAAAAGCTGTTGACAATCTGAGTTATTATTAATGGCATTTAAAGATCTTTTTAATAATTTTTTACTAAATATACTATTATCTATATTATTTCCATACCAACCATATACAACTTTTTCTATATTATCTGCACGTAATTTATACTTTTTAAAAATATATTTTAGAGATAAATGAGGAAAACCTTCATGAAGCTTAACTCTACTGAATCTTTCCTCATTGAGTACTTCTATAATTTTATCGCCTTCTATTAGAGCACATCCAGCATCCAAGTCATTTTGTATTGACAATATTCTCATAGCTTACTCCATATTAATTCTAATTTGATCTAATATCTTCACGTTTACTTGCTAGAAATGATTTTATTCTAGGGTATGCATTCTCTGTAAAGTGAAATATATTTCCAGCAGCTATAGCTTCTGCTTTACAAAGATTAAAACATTCTAAAATTTGTCTTTGATTGCCTGCCCCACTGCAAGCAATAACAGGAATATTTACAGAATTACAGATTTGATTAATAACTTCTACTTCATAGCCATTACTTTTACCGTCTCGATCAATAAATTGTAACAATATTTCTCCAACACCTATTTTTTCTACTTCTTTAGCCCATTGTTTTGGATTTAAATTAATATTTTTTTTTCCCTTTTCAGTAAAAACAGAATATTCTCCAGAATCCATTAACTTACAATCAATACTTGCAACTATAGCTTGTTTACCAAATATTCTAACCGCATCATTTATCATATTAGGCATAGAATATAAAAAAGAATTTATACTAATCTTATCCGCTCCATGCTCAATTCTTAATTTTATATCCTGTAATGATTTTATATTACCACCAAAAGTAAGTGGCATATTACATTCATAAGAGAACCTCTCAATAAATTGAAGTAAGTTATTTACAGGTTTATACTTATGGTCATCTCTATTATGTTCAAAATTATTATCTCCGTCACTTATATCTAATACCATTAGCTCATCTACATTCCATTGTCTCATTCTTTCCGCATGTAAAGTAGGTTCGCCAATGATTTGGTGGATTCGAAAAGACTCACTGCGAACCATCCATCCATTTTTCAAGAAAAGTACAGGTATTAATCTTCTTTTATACATATTTACCTTAAATTTAAAAAATTAGTAAAAAATATACTACCTAAGAAAGCACTTTTTTCAGGATGAGATTGAATTCCAAAAATATTTTTATATTGTATAGCAGAGACAAAGCTAGAACCATAATTTGATGTAGCTACAATATAACTTTTATCACAATTCATAGAATAAGAGTGAGCAAAATACATATCTTTATCATTTAGATCATAAAAAATGCTATCTTTATTGTTTACATGCATAGTATTCCATCCCATATGAGGTAAACTCAGTCCCTTAGTTTTCATAATAGAGACCTTACCATCTATCCAACCCAAACATTCTGTATTGCCAAATTCTTCACTACTTTTAGCTAAAACTTGCATACCGAGACAAATACCACAAAAAAAACAATTTTTTTCAAAAACTAAAGTTTCTAATTTATCAATAAAATTAAAATTTTTAAGCTTTTTCATAGCCTCACTCACAGCACCTACTCCTGGCATAATAATATGCGAAGGATTAAAAGATTCTAATTCTTGACCAGAAAAAATAATCTCTGGTTTGATATTTAATTTATGTAAAGAATTAATGACAGACCCAATATTTCCTAAACCTAAATTTATAACGGCAATTTTATTTAGAGACATATTAGATATCTATATCTTCCCATGTTATTGGACTACCTTTATTAATAGTATTTTTAATTTTTTTACCTAAAATATCATTTAAATATCTTGGTTGAATGCCAATTTCTGGTCGAGTTATTGAAATCATATTTTTCTCTAATATAGTTCCAGATATAATATTTGAATTAGCAAATATACTCCTTCTAATTTGTTTTATTAAATCTTTACTTTCAACAGCTTTCTTTTCTTTTTTGCCAAATGCCATTGAAATATTTACAGAAGATTGTACTAAATTTTCAAACTCTTTCGGATCTGAGGATAAACTATGGTCAGGCCCTTCTAAACCCTTGTCTAAAGTGAAATGTTTTTCTATAATATTGGCACCTAGAGATATTGCTGCTATAGATATTTCATTACCATGAGTATGGTCTGAGAAACCTATAGGAACTCTAAATTTTTCTTCTAAAGTTTTCATAGCTAATAAATTCACTTCAGAGGGCTTGGTAGGATAATTAGAAATACAATGTAATATACAATATTCGAGTTTTTGATTTATTCTCTTAATAGCTTTAACAGCATCATCGATTTCTTGAATAGAACTTGCCCCAGTAGACAAAATAATTGGAAAACCCTTCGAGGCAGTATACTCAATAAGTGGAATATGAGTGATATCTCCCGAAGCGATTTTTATACAAGGTGGATTTAGGGTACTACAAATATCTACAGCCCATTCATCAAATACGGTAGAAAATAAATTTATTTTATTGTTATTAGCAAAAGTATAAAGTTCTTTTAATTCTTTTTCATTAAACTCACATTTTTTAAAAATGCTAAAATACTGGCTATCTTCTGCGCACAATGAATTTGCCTTAAATGTTTGTATTTTAACAGCACTAGCACCTGCCTTGTGTGCAGAAAGAATAGTTTCTTTTGCCAGATCAATACTACCATTATGATTAATCCCGACTTCGGCAATTAAGAAAGGTAGAAAACCTTCACCAATATTTTTATCAGCAATTTTCAATATTTTACTCCCAATTTATATACTAAGTTTATAATTTTTTTATTATTATGTTAGATATGTTCTTTAAACCATTTTCAGGTATTTTATTTAAACTATTTTTTAAATAATTCTTTCTATTTATATAAAGTTGATTAATTTTTTCCCTGACTTTTTCTTTTCCTATTTCAGAAGGTAGTCCTATAGATAATGCTAAATCATTTTTAGATAATAATTTTGAATATTGAATTTGAAAATATTTTTGTCCAATTATACCAAGGGGGGCATTATAAGACAGAGCTTCAAAGCATAAATTTCCATAACTAGCAATTACAAAACTAGATTTTTTTAAATAAGATGTAATTGAAATAATGTTTTTATGAAAAAAAATATTTAAGTCCTTTCTAAAACTGTTACTTTTAAAATTAATATTCTCATTAACAGGAGAAATAAGTACATTAATTGTTTTTATAAATTTTAATTCATTAAGAGATTGCATAATTATTTCTAATTCTAAACTATTTTTAAAACCTCCTAAAGCAACAAATGCAGAGTTATTTTCTCTTTCATATTCGGCCTTATCTTGATCTTTATCTGTAGGAGCATATTCTAATCCCCAATAAATATTATCACTTTGATAAATTTTGTTATTGGGTTGATAACCAATAATTGTAATGTTTTTATTTAAATTAGGAGCTTCAACCCCAGAAGACAAAAATATTAATTCTCTACAATTATTATATGTTTCTTTTATAAAAGAAATATCATAAATATTAGGGTCTTCAATATCGAACATCAAATCTATAAAACCTACATTACTCTCTACCTTATCACTAGGATCAAAAAACAAGCAATCAGGATATTCCTTTATCAATAAATTTTTAGCAGAAGAAGAAATATTTCCTTTTAAACCTATATTTAAATTTTTATCATATAAGTGAAGAATATTAGCTAACTTAATACATCTAAACCCATGTCCAAATCCAGTTGAATTTATAACATTACAATAAAATAATATATCAAGCTTAATTATTTCCATAGCTTTCTTAATATATAAAAGGCTTCGGCGAGATGAAAACCTGCCTCTGCACCTCTTTTTCTTGCTAAAGATTTTATTGCAGAAATAGCTCTAGGATGAGGAGATTTTCCTATTTCTTTTGAATAAACTTTTAATGCACTAATTTTTCTGTCCCATTGCTTATCAACTGATACATAGTAATTAGGTTTAAAAATATATGGTTCAATCATTGGAGATTGATCTGTGCTTGAAGGAGTTTCAAAAGAACGAATTTCCGGCTTAATGCCATGGCGGCTCATAGGCCTCATTGCAGCAAGACTTGCTTGCGAAGCAACTTGATGATCACTATTCATATCTCCTGGATGATGAATATATACTATTGATGGTTTTATATTTATAACCGCCTCTTCTATTAATTTTACTATCTTAAGCTGTGGAACATTATCAAGCTTTTGGTCTGGTAAATCAAAAATTGCATATAAGTTACAATCTGTTTTCTTACACCACTCTAAAGCATGCATCAACCTATTTGGATCTTTATTTTTATTAAAAGCCTTGGCATCCTCTCCTTCAGAAAGAATAATAATATCTACTTTATCTCCGCACTCCGTGTGCTTAATTAAAGTACCTCCTACTCCTAAAGCTTCATCATCTGGATGAGCTACTATACATAAAACCTTATCTCTAGCATTTTTACCAGATCCAACATATTCTAGTTTACTATCGCCTATTCTAGCTTTTTCAATTACTACAGCCTTGCCATCTCCAGAATAAATATGAGCGCCTGGATAAGGACTAGATAAAGCTCTTATTTTTCTTAATATACTTGCCGCGTTTTCACTGAGATCAATTTGCCCATCTCGTAATCCTCTTTTTCTAGTGTAGTTTCTTTTGCCCTGTATATATTTTCCTGCTAATTTTCCAGAAATTATTTTTATAAAATTACTTTTAAGTAAAGTAATTATAGCATCATCCATCTTACTTCTCAGACTTCCTCCAGTTTCATCATCATTAATACTAATTTTTTTTGATGCATATATTAAACCATTATCTATCTTTTCAGACATCTTAAAAAGTGTCATTTCAGTTTTTTTAATATTATCTAAAATTGCCCAAACAACAGGAGAACATCCTGGTCTTTGAGGCAATTTAGCAGCATGTGCTCCTAAAACGCCTTTTTTTGCGGTATTAATAATAGAAGGCGATAAAATATCTGAAATACCAAGGGCTACTACTAGGTCTAAATGCTTAACTTTACTAATTTTATTTTCTATTTGCCTAACACTAGAATAATAATTAAATAAATTTTTATTTATGTGTTTACTTAAATCTATATAGCCAGCAATATTATCAGTTTTATTTTCGCGTTTACAAAATACTGAAATAATTTCTACATCTTTAAGTGAAGATAAATAATTAAAAGTCATTAAGCCACAATCTAGCCCAAGTATTGCTATAATTTTATATTTTTTATTATTTTTCATATTTTTAACTACATTTTTGAGTCTAAATATTTACCTGTACTCTTATGATTAAAGTTTTCTATAAAATCCTCTAATAAAAATTTAATTTCATCAATAGTCCAACTATTTTTACTTCTTAATTTAATAAATTTTTTAACAAACATTTCAATCTTTTCATTATCTTTAATATTTTTAATATCTACTATTTCTATCTCTTTATAATCAGAAAAAACAATCTTTTCATCAGGCGTTATAAATATTTCTTCTAACTTTTCTCCAGTTGTATCTGTATTTGAAAAAAAACATGGCCACTTATTATCTTGAACTAAATCAGTAATTTTATCTCTTGCTTCTTGCTCTGAAATACATTCATATAATTCTTTATTTTTATAACTTAAAAAGTTTTTAAGAATAGACGGAAAATCTTTTTCTGCGTCATTTTTATTTAAAATAGGAATATAAACTTCTCCATCTCTCGCTATGAAAGTGGATAAAACACTTAATTTAGCGGCTTCAAATGGAGTTAAAAAATATCTTTTTATATCTTTAGGAGCAACGAGTGGCTGTACATTTGCATATCTATTTAATGTACTTTCTAATAATGAACCATTAGAAAAAGCGACATTTCCAAATCTAGTAGAAGAAGTTTCTAAATTTTTATAATCTCCACCTAATAATAATTCCATCGCCCTTTTACTTGCACCCATCATATTGATTGGACTAGAAGCCTTATCCGTTGATACTGCAAAATATTTTCTTGCTCCAGTTTCTTTTGCGTACTGTATAGTTTTGAAAGTATTAATAATATTAACTTCTACTAGCCTCATTAATGTGAATGGGTCTTTTTCACTTCTTACATGCTTTAAAGCAGAAAAGTTCAACCATACATCATATTGTTTTTGTATATTTAATAGTGCTTTAAACTCTTCAGAACCAATATCTATAGAAAATGTTTTAAATTCTCCTTCAATATAGCCTATACTACTTCTTATATTTCTGACTAATTCTGCTAATGCATTCTCATTGATATCTACAACATGTATTAGTTTTGGATTTAATTCACATAATAGTTTTACTACTGCAGAACCAATACTTCCTGCCCCTCCTAATACTAATATTTTACTTTCATTTACTTTTTTAGAAATGATATCTAATTTATTTTTATAGTCTTTATCAATAAAAGTCTTATTTCTATCTAATAGTTTTAGAATTAAATCCTCTTTCATTCAATTGCTCCAACTATACTATTACAAACAAGTTTTACGTCTTCTGCAGTCATAGAAGGATATAATGGAAGAGTTACTCCCCTATTACAAATCTCGCTACAAATTGGAAAATTATCCTCTTTAAAAATATCTTTATAAGCAGAAAATGACCAAAAACTTGGATAATGAATACTAGTTTGTATTCCTAAATTTTGTAATTCTGTCATAATTTTTCTTCTATTCAAATTTTTAGGTAATAAAATTGGCATAATATGATACGCGCTTATAGCTTTTTCATTTACTTGCATAAAAGGAAATTCTATATCTGTATTCTTTAATAATTTCTGATATAAAGCAACATGTTTACCTCTATTCTTATTAGCCTTCTTTAATTTTTTTAGTTGAGTAAGTGCTAATCCAGCAGCTATTTCATTTAATCTATAATTTAACCCTGGTGTTACTACATCATAATCTACAGCTCTACCTTTAATTTTATCTAAAGACAAAGCTGTCATACCGTGTGACCTAAGGTACCTAATCTTTTTTTCTAAAACTGAATTATTCGTAGCAACTAAACCTCCCTCACCAGCTGATATATTTTTATTACTAAAGAAAGAAAAACAAGAAATATCACCTAATGTTCCGCATTTATAATTATTTATTTCCGCTCCTGGTGCATGTGCTACATCTTCTATTAAATAGATATTTTTCTCTTTGCATAAATTTTTAATTTTTTCGCTAATATTACATGGATAACCAGCATAGTGTAATATGATTATAGCTTTAGTTTTTTTATTAATATTTTTCATCATTGCTTCTGTATTCATATTCCAGTCATTTAGAGACTTACAATCAACCAATACTGGTTTAGCACCCATATTTTTTATTAAGTTAATTTGTGCAATAAAAGAAAGGGAAGGCACTATTACTTCATCACCAGGTTTTACCCCGCAAGCAATCATTGATAAATGTAAAGCAGCAGTACAACTAGAGACAGCAATACAATTAGTATTATTTCCTAAAAATTTTCCAAATTGTTTTTCTAAACTTACAGTATTTTCTCCTATTGTAAGCCACTGACTATTTATGACTTTTTGAGCAATAAGACTTTCTTGATTAGAATAATTGAGCTTAAATAACGGAACTTTCCATTTTTTACCTATAGGGGAACCTACATCCTCTACTAAAACTAAAGCCTGATTAATTTCAGACATAACACTCTTTATTAGTATACTTTCTATTTTATTATTTTTATTCACAACAGGTAAGAATAATGGTTCACTATCTACTTTATTTAATTTAATAATATTATTCTCGTAATTATCATGATTACCTAATAATGGTTTAATATTCATGCATTTATATATTTTATCGTTAATTGATAATCCACTTAAAAAGGCCCTTCTAATATCACCATCAGTCAAAGTACCTAAAACTATTTTATTTTTATCTATTACTACTTGAAAAAGTTCTTTTGTGTTATTTAACTTTTTCATTGCCTCTTTAATAGTAGAATCTCTATAAGATACATACTTAAATAAGTTTCTATTATTTATATAAATAATATTTTTTTCTATATATTTATTCATAAATTTAAACTTTACCAACTAAAGCTGAAAATAGCTCATTTGGATTTTCCTCTTTTATTTCAGGTTTTTTGTATTCTGGGTTTTTGAGTAAAAAATTTATTACTTCTTCTAGCTTACCAGGGTTTTTATTTATAAAATAATCAACTTTATCTGGACGCAATGATCCATTATTTGTAAGAATTAAAGCTTTGTCACAATAATCAGTATACTCAAGTGTTTTTACTCCTAATGATTTGAAATCTGAGAGTGTAGTAGAGTAGTAATTAGCTATAGCAAATTTCGTTCTTGAAGCTAAAACCATTGGATGTAAATTAGTAATTATATATTTAATATTTTTATATTTTCTCAATATATTTTCCACTATTTCTATATCAGTTATCACGTGCGGCTTTAATATTATCACTTCATTTTTAATACATTTAGATAGGACGTTAAGTGTATCTTCTAATGCATTAGCAACACTATCTTTATTAGATAAATATTTTAATTCTCCAAAATACCCCAACATTATTGATATAAATTGTTTTTCACCAAGAATGTTATTTTTATCAAGTTCATCTCTTATATATTTTTCTGATTTTAATTTTAATAAATCTTTCCAAAATTTTCTGGTTCTAGGTGTCCCAAAATAGAATGTTTTTTTATTTTTTTTTATTTTATGTTTAGCTAAATACCAATTTTTAGAAAATGATATTAAATGACTAGAAGATGTATCAGGATAAATTCTAGGGCTATTATATTCTAAAAAAGTAACGTCCTGCATTAATTGCGTAAAACCATATGAATCACTTTCAGCAAAAAAGATATGATTTTTATTAAAAAAATTTAAATATTTAAAAGGTTTCTTGAATAATAACCCAAAATGGATAAATGCTGTCTTAGATAAAAGAGCTTCTTTACAAATATATATCAAATAAATTATTGCCTGAAAAATACTTTTTAAAGTTCTCTTGCCCTCTTGATTTCTTAATGAGAGAACTATTAAATCAGCATTATTTTTTATTTGATCTAGAATAAACAGGTTTTTATTAATTGCATCTAAAGTAGAATAATCTGGGCATACCACTTTAATTATAATATCTTCTTTATAACTTTTTATTTCACATATTAATGGCAAAATAGTGTCAATACTTATTAACTTTCTATTGATAAATACCAATAAAGATCGTGTCATATTATTCAAAACCTATATCATAAAATTCTTTATTATGATTATTTTTATTAAACTTTTTAATATGGCTTAATATTTTTTTACTCGTCTTACCATCTCCAAAAGGATGTTTTTCTATATTAGAAATTTCTAAGTTAGACATTTTAAGAATAGCCTTATAAATTTCTTTAAATTTGGGTTTAACAGTAATAACATTATTGGTAATAATTCTTCCAGCCTGTCTATCTCCTATATTCACAACTGGGGTTTTAGTTATAGGAGCTTCTATTAGTCCACTAGAAGAATTACCAACCATCAAAGTGGCATTTCTCATAAGATTAATATATAGTTCTTGTCCTAAATTTTTTTTAATTACTCTTCTTTTAGGATCGCTATTACAAAAATCTAATTTTAATTTATTAATAACTTTTCCACCTGTATCAGCATTTGCATAAGACATTATAATAGGTAATTCGTTAAATTTTTCTAAAGCTTTAAATATTTGATACATAAAATCTTTTATATTAATTTCAGATTTAGTTGGAGGATGAACTGTAACTAATATATAACCTTTTTTTAAATTTAAATTTATAATTTTTTCTATTTTAGAAATACTATACTTCTTAACACTTAAAACCCTTTCTACAGCTAAAGCACCTTCATTAAAAACGTATTTAGGATTTTCACCCATTTGAACTATACGTTTTAAATAAGTAGCAGTTACGGGAAAGTGTAATGATGCAGCCTTGGTTATCGCATGTCTAAACTGATCATCTATAGCCCCATAAGTAAGTTCACCTCCATGAAGATGGGCTATTGGTATATTTAATATGCTTGCAGCATAAACACCAGAAAAAATTTCAAATCTATCTCCTAAACATATCAATATATCAGGCAATATGCGGTTAAACATTTCTGCAAAACTTATCATTCCTAAGCCTACGGCTTTAGCCATACCAACCCTAGTATCACTTGATAATAATAACTCTATTTTTTCATCAATTTTGAAACCATCTTTAATAATTTCATTTTCTGTTTGTCCAAATTCTGGAGACAAATGCATACCACTTACTATTAAGCTTAATTTAATCTCTTTATCTTTTTTAAGTAGTAATAATAAATTTTTTAAATATCCATAATCAGCTCTTGAGCTACTAAGCACTGCTACTTTTATTATTTTATTTTTTTTAACCATTCTATCTCTATCATTTTCCCTTTTTTAATATTTTTTATAGCTTTTAATCCAGTAATATCTTTATCTCCTAAAATACCATTTCCTGGTCTTAAAAGTACTAAATCTTTAATACGTAATTTTGCGCCCTTTTTAATATTTTTTACAGAATGCCATGATCTTCTAGCTGCAATTAATGTAGATAATTCTTTTTTATTAGGTTTCTTTAAATGACTGCCTAAAGCTATTTCTATATTTCTAATATTATGAATAAAAGAACTTAATTCTTCTGATGTTAATGATGCTTTATGATCAGGCCCTGAGAATTTTTTATTTAAAGTAAAATGTTTTTCTATAATTCTAGCTCCTAATCCTATTGCTGTTAAAGCTGCAGCTTCTCCCAAACTATGATCAGAATAGCCTATCTGTAAATTAAATTCATTTTTAATAGTTTCTAATGCAGATAAATTAAGTGTTTCCATAGGAGCTGGGTATAAAGATGTGCAATGCAAAATAGATATATCTATATTTTTATTAATCTTTTTTATTACATTTAAAGCGTTTCGAATTTCTTTGAGACTACTCATTCCTGTAGATAAAATAATTGGTATATTTTGTTTTGCAGCATACCTTAAATAAGGATAATTTGTAATTTCACCAGAAGGTATTTTTATTCTTTTCATGCCTAGAGAAATTAAAAATTTAAGCCATTTTTCGTCAAAAGCTGTGCATAAAAACTCAATATCTTCCTCAACACAAATATCACTTAATGTATTAATTGCTTTTTTATCAAAACATAATTTTCCTAGTACATCCCATTGAGAATTTAAACCAGTATTTGATATTTGATAATCTGCAGACAAAGCATTTTTGGCAAGTAAATTATTTAAGTTAAAAGCTTGAAACTTAATACAATTAGCTCCGGCTTTTTTTGCAGATTTGATCATTTCTATAGCACATTCGAGGTCACCATTATGGTTTACTCCTGCTTCAGCTATTATATATATTGAATTATTTTTCATTAATTTATGCAGATAACTATTTAGTTATATTCCATTTTTTTACTCTATCTATAACCCTTTCTTGCTCTATCTGTGAAATTGAAGTTGAACAAGGAAGTGATACTATTCTTCCAGATAATGACTCAGAAGTTCCATTTAATACTTTAGTAATTTCTTTATAAGGCGCTTGTGTAGAAAGTCCGTTCCAAAATAATTTACCTTCAATTTTGAATTCTTTTAAATAATTAATTAAAGATATGGACTCATTTTTACTTTTAGTTTTTAATGAGTAAAGCCATACATAAGAGCCTTTTGACCAATCAAGTCTTGGCATTACCGTAAATCTTTCTATTCCTGCAAAAGCGTTATCGTATATTTTAGCTAAATTTAATTTTAACTTAATAAGTTTATCTATATATTTTAACTGTGATAAGCCAAACGCCGCATTAATATTACACATTCGATAATTAAAACCAATATCAGAATAAATATATTCAGTAGAATTAACTCTACCTTGCTTATATAATAGCTCTGCTTTCTTTTTATACTCTTCATTTTGAATTAGAAGAGCTCCTCCTGCACCAGTTGTAAATAGTTTATTACCATTAAAACTATAGATACCAGCATCTCCAAATGTTCCTATATTTTTTTTTTTATATTTAGCGCCGACCTGGCCAGCAGAATCCTCAATCAGTAAGATATTATTTTCTTGGCAAATAGTTATAATTTCATCCATTTCTGCTGGATGACCAAGAGTATGAACAACTATCATAGCATCAGGTTTATAGCTTTGGATTGCTTCTTTTGTTAAATTAAGATCTATGGTCCAAGAATAGTCATTTATATCTACTAATATTGGTGTAGCGCCTACTGCTAATACTGCATTAATAGTTGCTACGAAAGTAAGATCTGGAACCAAAACTTTAGAACCTTTGCCAATACCTAGAGCTGCTAAACCTAAATGAAGTGCTGCTGAACCTGTAATTGTTGCTAATGCAAATTTACTTGAAACAATGCTAGCTATGCTTTTTTCAAATTCTAAAACTCCAGGTGCAACAGAGGATACCCAATTGTCTTCAATGACTTTTGTTACTCTCGCAACAGCATCTCCTTGTATATCTGGTATTGCCAGAGGAATGAATTTATCGTTACTATTACTCAACTTTACTTCCTATCATGTACGATTTATGTACCAATCAAAAGTCTTACGCAATCCAATATCTAAACCTATTTGATAATTATAATTAATATTTTTTAAAGTATGTTGCATATCTGGACATCTCCTTTTTGGAGAACCAGGATGATCTTCTTCCGCTATTATATTCAATTTTTTTTTAGCTAATTTAATAATTTTTTTTGCTAAATCACACATTTTAATTTCAGGGCCTTCTGCTCCTAAATTTAACACCTTATTTAAAGTATTTGAATTTATAGCTATTTGCATTGTCATATTGATGGCATCTTCAATATAACAAAAAGTTCTAGTATGATTTATAGAATAGACACCTAATAAGTCACCATCATTTAATTTACTTATCTTTTGAATTAATTCTGGTATTACATGGGACATTCCCATTCTAGGTCCATAAATATTATGAGGCCTAACAATACTAACTGGTAAATTAGAATTTAATAACATAGACTCTCCTACTATTTTTGATAATTTATAGGTAGCTCTCTCTTCTTTGATATCATTGATTATTAAAGGAGTATCCTCAATAGTAGGAAGGTTAGCTAAATTTATTTCTACTGCACCCGAATAAACCTCGCTAGTCGAAGTAAAAATAATTCTTTTAAGATTTTTTTGATTCTTAGCTATATTTACCGCAATATTAGTTAAGTTAATATTATTAAACAAAGTACCATAAGGATCATTTTGTACATTAGCTACTCCTACTTTGGCAGCTAAATGATATATTAAATCATAATCTTTACTATAACTTTTTTCCTTATAAAAAGTATATAAATCCTGATTAAATAAGCTTATTTTAGCATTATCTAATATTATAGATAGATCTTTATCTAATTTTCCTCTAGACAAATTATCTACAATATCAACAGTATACCCTAAAGAAACATATTTTTTAGATAAATGATATCCAAAAAATCCTGCACCTCCAATTATTAAGACCTTCATTTAATTCATCTTCCAACTGTTAGTAATGGTATTTTCATATTTTTTAGATTTTTTATTTCTGACTTACATAAAATACCATTAGTATCAAATAATAAAGTTTTGCCACTTTTTGGCATTAATTTTGTAAAATCTAGCTTTAAATAAAATTTATGTGCAACGGCTAAAATAATAACATCATAATTACTAAATTTAGGCAAATCTCTTAAAACCTTTATATTCAAATTTTCCCAGAAAGTTACATATGGGTCATGGCAGTGAATTTTATTTACATTATTAATTAATCTTTTAAAAAGTGTTTCTGAAGGAGAATGCCTAGTATCACCTACTTCTGCTATATAAGAAACTCCTAGTAATAATAATTTTTTATTTTTTAACGAAGATTTATATTTTTTAATTAAGATATCAGCTGCATGATTTGGCATATTACTATTAATTTTTAATGCTAAATCAGAAACTGGGAAATTAAAATTAGTTAAATTATAAATTTTATCTGCTGAAATTTTTCCAAATTTTGGATCCTTAGTTAAACAATAGCCACCAACTCCTAAACCAGGCACTCTTATATTTGAATGAGTAGGTCTTTTTTTAATAGCTTCAGTGACTTCATAAAGATCAACTCCTATTTTTTCTGAATACTTTCCCCATTCATCCATCAAAGAGATTGTTACAGCTCTGTATGTATTTTCCATAATTTTAGCTAACT
>MDSV01014160.1_pt1 | contig 16093 bp, 17 predicted proteins | sample 810851 | NCBI WGS metagenome assembly MDSV01 (sample SAMN05326640, study PRJNA326480) | marine metagenome | isolation source: seawater | place: Atlantic Ocean: North East | collected 2012 | reverse complement strand
TCTAAGCCCTGCTGTTTTCCTTGATTAAAATTTAATATTATATAAACTTTTTAGAATTTTTATTTGCCCTGATAGCTCAGTCGGTAGAGCAGAGGACTGAAAATCCTCGTGTCGGCGGTTCAATTCCGTCTCAGGGCACTTTCATTAATAAATCTAATAAGCTATAGATTAGCTAAAATTGCTTCAATCAATTTTGGAGGTACACCTTCTCCAATAACTTCTCTGATCATATTTTCACTAGCCCAATCAGGTGGGTTCCAATCATTGGGTAGTCCAGACAATATAAATATTTCTTTTAATGTTAAAACTCTTGCATCTGAATATTCTCCATTCTTTTTAGGACGCCCTGGATGTACATTGTTCTGTGAAGATACAGCTCCATTACACATTGTAATAGTAGGAGCTGGCTTGTCCCATTCAATTCTTTTATATGTTGTCATAAAACCTTTTATTCTAGTTTCATCACTTTTTTGTGGATAATGAACTTTGTTTTCAAAAGCAGTTTTACCTGTTGGAGTATTTTTTAGCCACAAAACATGTCTATCATTTTGTTTTTTTGCGACATGATATTTAATTTTGCTTTTTTGATTACTTTCCAAACTAGGTAAATATGAAATTGCATCTCTGACAGATATAATTTTTTTTGATTTTTTTGGTTCATCCCATATATCTGATGCCAAATCTGATCCTAATGTAATACTCCTCTTTCTTGTCTGAGGAGTCCCAAAATCTGCAGAATCCAAAACACAAAAATTAATATTATAATGTGAGGATAATTCATTAATTAAGAAATCACTTATTCTTATTTTTTCTCCTTTAAATTTTATATAAGTTTTTGGCATTTTTTGAACATTTTCTATTAGAAAGTATTTTGGCTTTATTATCTTAATAGCTTCAACAACCTTAATTATTAAAGAATTTCTTGGATCATCTTCAGCCATTTTTCCTGCTACACTCATACCTTGGCATGGTGGAGTAGCCATTATGAAGTTACATTTTTTTTCTAAAGAACTTTCAATAATTTTTTTGAATATGATGCTGTCCAAGATATTCCCTTGAATCATTATAGTTTCAGGATAAAGTTCAGTGTAAAACTTTGCTCTTTTATCAATGAGTTCATTAGCTACTTTCACATCAACATATTTATCTATATATGTTTCAGCAATTCCAACATTTGCAAATAAAGAAAGCCCTTTAAGTCTTGATTTAACTTTTCTCATACAACTACTTTAATACTATAATATTCATCTTCTTTTTGTTCAAATAGGATCCAATAAGACTATTTTTTCTATATATAACAAGATTTACAGAGATTATGACCTTTATTCATTGCATTATTAAAATCGACTCTGTACAATTAAATTATGCAAAATAAATTTGGTAAATATTTAAAAAACCAAAGAAAACTTAAGAAAGTTACTCAAGAAGTCCTTGCATCAAGATTAGGTGTTTCAACTGTTTATATTCATCAACTGGAAACTGCTAAAGTTGATGCTCCCTCCAAAGTTAAATGTTATAAAATTGCTAATGCCTTAAAGATATCCCCTGAAGATGTTTGGTCAAATGCTAAAGATCATAAGCTATTAAGGTTTTTAAATAAGGAAAATATCATATCTTCAATTGATGAACCCATAACGAGCTCTGAGAAGCTTTTACTAGATTTATTTCGTAATTTAGATTCAGATGTTAGAAAGGATTTTATAGGAATGATTTTCATGCTTCTTAAATCTGATAAAAGGGTAACATCTGAAATACTTGATAAAGTGACTAAATTAACCAAAAGTGCATAATGTATTTGTTTAAAAGATTATTAGTCATCCTAGCTTTACAATTAGTGATTTTATCATTCATCTCTACAATTTTTGTTTTTAATTTCAATCTTGAAAGGGAAGCATTAAAGAAACAATCTAAACAATTTACTGAACTTATAGCTAAGCAAGCTGGTTCATTTTATTCTGAGAATAAAGAGAATTTTAATCCAAAAAATTTTTTAGCTTTTATCGATAAATCTATAGGTATAGATGAGCTAGCATCTAGTTTTGCAATAACTCGTCCCAATATCATTTCAATATATTTAGCTAAAGATATAGATTCTGGGTTAGTTAAAGCAGGGGTTGATGAAAATTATCAAAAGGACGATAAAGCAGATATAAATAGGGATACAAAGTATTTTTTTAATAATAAATATGTTGCTATAAAGCCTTTTTATATAAATAACCAAGACAAACCATATGGAATTGTTAGAGTTGAAATCGATAACATTCCTTTGTTTTTTAGGACATTGTCAACTAATGCTGTTTTTTATTTGCTTTTATTTTTAATTTTAAATAACCAAGCTTTTTTGTTTTACTTATGGACAAAGAAAAAAAGACCAGCAGGATCTGATTTGGAATATATTAAAGAAAGTTCAATTGGATCAATTAAAATCATGCAAAAAATATTGAACCAGATTATTGATGATCATGATAAGGACAAAAGAAATAAATGAATATGTTTAGAATATCTGTTATAGCTTTTTTATTTTTTCTAATTAATGTTAGAGATGTTGAAGCTAGTAAATTGTATGCTGCTCCTGCATTTGAGATAATTAATGCTGATGGGAAAATTGAATTTTCAGGAATTTATACCAACCTAGGAATAGAATCCAATATTTTTTTAAAGTTTATTGCTAAAGATAAATACGGAGAAATAATAGAAGCTGCTAAAATTCCAATTAATTCAAATTCAACAAAATTTTTAGGTAGAAACAATAAAATATATTATAATTTTGTTATTGACTCTAAGCCATCAGATATATATTCAAAGGAATTGTATTTTACAAGTGAATAGTATATAAATTAAGGGAAGTTATGTCAGATAAAATAAGAATTCTAATAGCTAAAGCAGGTCTAGATGGACATGATAGGGGAGCCAAAATAATTACTCGCGCACTTAGAGATGCTGGTTTTGAAGTTATATATACAGGTCTTCATCAAACCCCAGAAATGATATCAGAAGCCGCTCTCCAAGAAGATGTGGATGCAATTGGCATAAGTTTACTTTCAGGTGCTCATAATTTTTTATTTCCAGAAATAATCAAAAGTCTTGAAGAGAAGGATATGAAGGATGTTGTTGTATTTGGAGGTGGAATCATTCCAGATGAAGACATATCAAAGCTAAAACAACAAGGTGTTAAGGAAATATTTGGACCAGGAACATCCACTGTCCAAATGATAGATTGGATCAATGCTAATGTTAAAAAATAACTATTTGCTTGTTAAATAAGTTAGAAAACCAACTAAAATTCCAACACTTACAAATGAACCAATAATCTTAAAATATAAGGTCAAATCAAGATGAGAAGCTTTGGTTACTCCAATACCTATAAGAGAAAAAAGTATTAAACAAACAACAAAAGAACCTAAATAATCTTTTCTTAACATTGTAACTCCTTAGGAAATAAATATAATATTAATAGCTAATGAAATCAAACAATAAAATTTCAATATTTGGTGCAGGTAGTTGGGGAACTGCTTTGGCCAGCCTGATTTCTAGGAACACAAAGGATGTTTTGATTTGGGCAAAAGAAAATTCTGTCTCAGATTCAATAAACAAGATTCAAGAAAATAAATTATTCCTACCAGGATTTAAGTTACAAAAAAATCTTAAGGCCACTTCTGATATAAAAAGTAAGGAATTATTGGAATCAGATATTTATATATTTGCTATACCAACCCAATATCTTAGGCCGCTATTACTTAAAGCAAGAAATACTTTAAATCCTAGAGCTATAATTATTAATGCTTCTAAAGGAATTGAGATTAAATCTTCAAAGTTTATAAATGAAATATTTACTGAAGTATTAAAGTTGACGCCCAAGAGATATGTAAGTTTGTCTGGACCAAGTTTTGCAAAAGATGTAGTATCAGAATTGCCAACAGCTGTTTCAATAGCCTCAAAAAGTAATTCTGCACTTACTATTACATCTAACCTTTTTGAGAATACTAACTTAAAAGTTTACAGATCAAACGATGTGATTGGTATTGAAATTGGTGGAGCATTAAAGAACGTAATTGCGATCGGTGCAGGGATAATTGATGGTGTTGGACACAGTGAAAGTACAAAAGCCGCTTTTATAACCAGGAGTTATTATGAAATTAGGAGCTTTGCTAAGGTTTTAGGGGCAAAAGATCAAACTTTCTTTGGGTTGTCAGGTATAGGTGATTTAATGTTAACTTGTTATGGAATTCAAAGTAGGAACAGAAACTTAGGTTTTATGATTGGTAAGGGGATGAATATTAAGTCTGTTTTAAAATCTTCTAATGCAGTTGCAGAGGGATATTATACATCTAAAGCATCTATTAAATTGGCAAAAAAGTTTAAATTTAAACTTCCTATTTTAGAGTCAGTCCACAAGGTTCTTTATAAAAGTGCTGATCCTGAAAATCTTGTTTCTAATATTTTAAAAAAAGGTATGATTTCAGATATTTAGACTTCATTTTTCCTCTCTAGAATGTATAATATCTATATAACCTTCTTGGAGATTTATAGCAATTTCAACCGATAAGAATATTAAACAAACTGAAATTTTTGATGAGCTTAAAGACTCCTATTTGAGCTATTCACTTAGTGTAATTATTGGAAGAGCTCTTCCAGATGTCCGAGATGGACTCAAGCCTGTTCACAGAAGAATTTTATATGGGATGAAAGACTTGGGTTTAGAAAATTCAAAATCATATAAAAAATCAGCCAGAGTTGTTGGAGATGTTATGGGTAAATTTCACCCTCATGGAGATACTGCATTGTATGAAGCAGTGGTCAGAATGGCTCAAGATTTTTCATTAAGATATCCTTTGGTCGATGGCCAAGGTAACTTTGGGTCAATTGACGGCGACCCCGCCGCAGCAATGAGATACACAGAAGTAAGATTAGCCAAGATATCTTCTGAAATATTAGAGGATATAGATAAGGATACAGTGGATTTTGTTGAAAATTATGACGGATCAGCTGATGAGCCGAAAGTTCTGCCCTCCAAGATTCCAAATCTACTTTTGAATGGTGCATCAGGAATAGCTGTTGGAATGTCTACTAATATACCACCTCATAATTTTAAAGAACTAGCATTGTCTGTTATAGCTCAAATTAAGAAGCCTTCTATATCGATAGATGAATTATTGAAAATTATTCCTGGCCCTGATTTTCCAACCGGTGGAACAATACATGGGTCAAAAGATATTATAAGACAAGCATACGAAACAGGAAGAGGAATAATTAAGCTAAGAGGAACTGCTTATGTAGAAACTGAGTCTAATTCAATAATTATTACTGAAATACCATATCAAGTTAATAAAAGTAAATTAATTGAAAAAATAGCAGATCTTGTAAAAGAGGAAAAAATTAAGGGGATTTCTGATATTAGAGATGAATCTAGCAGAGATGGGATGAGGATCGTAATTGACCCTAAAAGAAATGAAGATCCTAATGTAATTCTTAATAATATTTTTTCATTAACTTCGTTAAGTACCTCTTTTGGCATTATTCTTTTAGCAATTGATAAAAATAAGCCTAAACTTATGGGCTTGAAAAATATCAACCAATGTTTTATCGAACATAGATTTGAAATAATAACAAAAAGGTTTTTATTTGAATTAAATAAGGCTCAGGATAGACTACATATTCTTGATGGCTTTAAAGCTGCTTTAGATAAGTTAGACGAGACCATTAAGATGATTCGAAATTCCAAAGACCCTTCAGTGGCAAGGGAATCATTAATAAAAAAACTTAAAATTTCAGTGGTTCAAGCAAATGCAATACTTGAGTTGAGGTTGCAAAGATTAACAGGAATGGAACAAGAGAAAATTTTTGATGAAAGAAATTCTTTAATAGCAAGAATAAAAGAAATTGAAAAAATATTGTCAGATGATACTGAAATCAATAAAATAATGATTCAAGAACTTGAAGAACTAATAAAGAAATATGGTGACGAAAGAAAGTCGAAAATTGATGATAGAGATCTAGGTGGGATTTCAGTTGAGGACTTGATCACTGAAGAGGATATGGTTGTTACTATAACTCATGAAGGATTTATTAAGCGTACTGCAACTACTTCTTATAGGAGTCAAAAAAGAGGTGGTGTTGGAAAGACAGGGGCTACTAGCAAGAATAATGATTTTGCGGAAAATGTATTTGTAGCATCTACACACGATTATGTCGTTTTCTTCACTAGTAGTGGTAAATGTTTCTGGAGAAAAGTTCATGAACTACCTGAGTCTAGTCTTACAGCCAGAGGAAGAGCACTTACAAATATATTAGATTTGCCTGAAGATGAAAAAATAAGAGCATTTGTCTCCTTGAGAGATTTTGAGCAAGATGCTTATTTAATTATGACCACTAGAAGCGGTATTATTAAAAAAACTAAATTAGAGGAATACTCAAGGCCAAGGGCAAATGGAATTATAGCAATAAATTTAAAGAGTGACGATGAGCTAATTGCAGTTAGGACAAGTTCAGGCTCTGATGAAATATTAATCTCTACTAAGCTGGGTCAAGCGATTAGATTTAATGAAGATAAGGTCAGATCTGTTGGTAGGAATAGCATGGGAGTCAAGGGCATTAGTTTAAAAGGTGATGATTTTGTTGTTAGTTCAGAGGTAATTAAAGATTCTAAAACACAAATATTAACAATCACTGAAAATGGTTTTGGAAAAAGAACCGAAGTCGAGAAATATAGACTTACTTCAAGAGGAGGAAAGGGTGTAACGACTCTTAAAATAACTGAAAAGACTGGAAAAATTGTTAATGCTTTTCAAGTTGATAATGAAACAGATGTAATTCTATTGTCATCAGTTGGAAAAGCGAATAGGTTAAAAGCATCTGAAATATCAATAATTGGAAGAGCTACTCAAGGTGTAAGGCTTATGAAGCTCAATGATGAAACTTGGGTTGTAGCAGCCGCAAAGCTTACAGAAGAAAAACAAAACAGTGAATAATATATGTGAGGAATTAAGAGTTTTATTTAAGAGTATTGAAGGATACAATTGCTTTGCATGTTCTTCTAATAATAAAATCGGTTTAAATTTGAATATTGTACAAGAAAAGGATCATTTCACAGCTTCCTTTGTGCTTGGAAATTTATATTCAGGATTTCCTGGGATAATCCATGGAGGCATTCAGGCTACTATTATTGATGAGATTGGTTTTTGGGCTATGTTTGAAGAGGTTAAAACTATGGGTTTTACAACGGAATTAAATATTGAATATTTAAACAAGTTGGAAACTGATAAAGAATTAAAGGCAGTATCTAGAGACATTCTAATAAATAAAGATGAAACTGAAGTAACTGTTGAAATTTTAGATGGGTCAAAGGTTTGCACATTAGGTAAATTAAAGTATAAATTGATAAAGGATAATGTAATAAAAAGATATTTTGGAGATAGTTTCTATAAAAGCTTTTTAGAAATAAAGAAAAAATATGATTAAATTGTATGATAATCCTCTTTCTGGTAATTGTTTCAAAGTTAAGCTTTTACTGGTTCAATCTAAAATCCTATTTGAATCAATTATTATAGATGTGTTCAAAGGTGAAAGTAGGAAGGACCCATTTTTACAAATTAATAATGCTGGTAAAATTCCTGCAATTGATGATAATGGATTTGTTCTTAATGAGTCAAATGCAATTTTATTATATTTGGCAGAGAAATATAATAAAAATCTTCTATCTGAAAACTTAGATGAAAGAGGAAAGATTTACAGCTGGATTCTTTATAACAAGACTAGTGTAGATCCTAATCTTGCTAAAGCTCGAGCAATAAAAAAATTTTTCCCTTCGGATAAGCAAAATTCAAAAGAATTAGAATTTCTCCAAAGGGAAGGAATCAAGTCTCTCGAGTTGATTGATAAACATCTCTCTCGAAACGACTTTTTTGTAAACAACTATTCTATTGCTGATATTGCAATGTATCCATATATTAAGCTGTCATATGAAGGTGGAATTGATATTGATATCTTTAAAAATATTACTTTATGGATGAATAGAGTAGAAAACACTAGGGAGTTTATAAATATATATTAGCTAGCGGGAAACGGGGCTCGAACCCGCGACCTTCTGCTTGGCAAGCAGACGCTCTAGCCAACTGAGCTACTCCCGCACTAGACATTCATTAATTATACTTCTATATTTTTTATGTCAATAGATATTGCAATGAGTGAGATTAGAGAAGAATATTTAAGTAAGACGAAAAGAGTCGTAATTAAAATTGGTTCAAAAGCTTTGTCCAATGGTGGTTCATCCATCAGCAAAAAAGTTTTATCAAATTTAGTTAGTTCAATATGTAATCTTAGGCAAAAAGGATTAGAGGTTATATTAATTACTTCTGGTGCAATTGTTGCAGGAAATAAAATATTCAAAATAAATTTAAAAAATTTAAATATAGTTAAAAAGCAAGTTTTATCATCTGTTGGTCAAATAAATTTAATATCTATGTATTCAGAAGTTTTTAAAACTAAGGGCTATAAAGTGTCCCAGCTTTTACTGACAAATGATATTTTTCAGGATAGGAAAAGATTTTTAAATGTTAAGACGACATTACTTGAATTGTTAAAAATGGGAATTGTTCCTATTGTTAATGAAAATGATACTGTATCAATTGATGAGATAATGTTTGGTGATAATGATATATTAGCCTCAAAAGTATCTTCAATGATATCAGCTGATTCTCTTATATTGCTAACTGATACAGATGGTCTTTTTGATCAGAACCCTAAAGATAATAGTTCAGCCAAGTTAATCAATACAATATCTGAGGATAAGTTTGATAGGCGTGTTTTAAAAGATTCAAAAAAAAATATATCTTTTGGAGGAATGACATCCAAAATTGATGCCGCACTAAATGTCTCAAAATATGGTATACCAACAATAATTGCAAATGGTATGAAGACGAAGATTATAGACATGATCTTTAACTATGAAAATGTTGGAACAATGATCATTCCAAATATAAGAACAATTAAGAGTAGAAAGCAATGGATTGGCATGGGTCTTAAGACTGCTGGGAAATTATTGTTAGATGATGGTGCAATTGAGGCAATAATTTCAAAGGGTAAAAGCCTTTTACCATCTGGGATCAAATCTGTAGAAGGAAGATTTGCTAAAGGACAACAAGTTGAATGTGTTTCAATATCAACAGGTCAAAGTATAGCAAGGGGATTAACTTCTTACAGCTCAGACGAGTTGGAAAGAATTAAAGGTAAGAAATCAAATCAAATAGTATCCATTTTGGGTTATAAATATTCAGATGAAGTTATAAATAGAGATAATATGATTGTGGATAAAATTAAATAAAGTTAAGAATATTTTCAGAGTCTGCATCATTTTTAACAGGTACTTGCTTTCTAAACTGAATGCTATTCTCTTTTTTCTCAATTTTTATATTTCCATTGTTAGCTCTATAAGCAACAAATTGAGATCCGTATGTCTCTTTTGATATTGCATTTAAAATCATTGGAAAATTTTTCGATCCGATAAAAATTGAATGTATGCAAATTCCAAGTTTTTTTGCTCTTTCTCTTTCTTTTCTTACTTCGGTATCTCCGGATGTAGGTATTCCATCAGTAATAAAAAGTATATGCTTATTTCTAAGGCCTCTTCCTTTAAAATCTGATATAGCATCTTTTAATGCTTCTTCATAGTTTGTGTTCCCGGAACATTCTGTTTTAGTTGCTTGATGTAGAATCGTTTCATAATCTTTCGTAAAGAATTTTTCTTCAACGATCGTCTTATACGATTTATGATTAAATTCGATATAGCCAACCCTCATTCTTTTTGTTCTTGCTAGCTCAACAACAGCATTTACAACAGATGAAGACCATTCACTATAGACTCCCATCATCGAGGTACTAATATCCCTAAGGATGGCAATTTCTCCACCCATATTTTCTTTTTCTCTTTGATGAACTCTAGGTAATTGAGGAGATAAGTTTTGTGACCAAATTGCAGCATCCATTGCATCAACATCATCTATTTCATAAAAAGAATTCATTCTTTTATATCTACGTGGAAGTCCACCAGGATATAAGCCTCTTTTGGCAATACTTCTTTGAATATTTCCTTCAAGAACTTTCATTACAATTTGTACATTTTGTGCAAGTTCAAAATTTTCTTGAGTGCCGACCTTAGAAGCGTCAGTATCTCCAGCTCTCTTAGATTTTGTAGCATAAATTTTTTCAGATAATGGAGCATTATTGATATCACCCTCACCATCATCCTCACTTTTATTAGAGGGATTAGTTGGTATTTTTTTCTCTGAATCTATTGGTTTGGAATTATCCTCAGTGGTTAAATTATCTTGTAATTCTTCGAGTGCTTGCATGAAAGAATCTTCGGCATTTTCAAGTTGCTCTTGACTAACATCTGAGTCTTTATCTTGATTGTCGCCAGCTTGTTTGTTCAGAGAATCCTTTTCATATTCCCCACCTTCTCTTTTTTGGTTATTTGCTATTTCTTGGTCTTTTTTTTTTGGTTCTCTAAAGACTCTAATTTTTGTTCAGCGGCTTCTAAAATTTCTTCAGGGACTCTAAAAGGTAAAAGGAATTTTAGAACTTTAAGATCAGACAGATTTGCTTCATTTCTGTTGTCTATAACAGCACTGGCTTTTATAAGTTTTAAAGATTTTACAAGGAAAGTTCTATCAGAAATCACAGAATTAGATTCATTCAGCCTTTGGTCTTCAACTAGCCATGTAATAAAAGAAACTAGACCCTCTTGGACTTCTAAGGGTATTACAACATTTTGCAAATTTTCATAACTATCATCAAGTGCTTTTTTCCCAACTTTAGCGACAAAATTAACAGCTCCATTCTTTGTAGCATATAAACCTATTACTTTTTTTACATCTTCCCATTGTTTTCCATAAGATATTCCATTTGAATTAACTTGAATAACAAACCTATCAAGATTTGCCGGATCTAGAGGCTCATTATAGTATTCATCTGCGGTAGGGTTGCTTGTAGCAATTGCAGTCAATAATGGAATATTCTCTTCTCCATATTTTCTTTCATTTAATATTCTTAATAAAACATTCAAGGATTCCCCAGGAGCTCTAGAAATATCATCTAGTAAGCAGATATCAGATGTTAGTATTCCACCTTTTAATATATTCTGCCTAATTATCTCCCCATCTTTTGTATCCTCTCTTGATATGACTAAATCACCAACAAGTTCTGATAATCTTGTATCTCTGTGCATTTGATAAAAGAAAAAATCAAGTTCAGCTGATTTTGATACTATCTCAGACAACATAGTTTTTGCAGTTCCAGGAGGGCCCTGAATATAAATATGTTCTCTAGCAACTACACCAAGTAGCAAAGCTGTTTTAACATCATCATGACCAACAACTAATTCGTCCATTTCAGATTTTAAAATTTCAAAAGGATTAGACATAAAATAAAAACCTTAGGGAAAAAGCCCATTATTAAATTTACATCAATCGTTTTTTATTTACAACTTTTTAATTCTAAATTTATGTTTAAAATTTTATGCTAAATTTACTTTATGAGTATAGAAGATAAAATTGGCTATAAATTTCGAAAAAAAGAACTATTATTTCAGTGTTTGACACATAAATCATATGGAAATGAAGAAAAAGTTCCTAATAATGAAAGATTAGAATTTCTTGGTGACTCTGTTCTTAGCATAGTAGTTTCTAAATATCTATATAAAAAACTTCCCAGTTTCCAAGAGGGAGAACTGTCAAAAATAAAAAATCAATTAGTAAGCTCTAAATCGTTATCAGATTGTGTAAAAAAGTATAGGTTGGAAAAATTTTTAAAAATTGGAAAAGGTGAAAGTAAAACAAAGGGAAGATTAAAGGAGTCAAATTTATCTTGTTTGTTTGAAGCTATAATAGGTGGAATATTTTTAGATTCTGGAATTAGGAATGCAGAGCAATTTGTACTACGAACCTTGTTAGATATTAAACTAGAAGAATATCAGCTAGAAGATTATAAATCTCAATTACAAGTTTTTATACAAAAAAAAATAAAGGAGATTCCTGTCTACAAAGTTATTAAAGAAGAGGGGCCTTCTCATGATAAAACTTTCACTGTCTCAGTTGGTACTACAAAAGGTTTATTAGCTAAAGGAAAAGGAGGATCAAAGAAATTAGCTCAAAACTCCGCTGCTGAAAAGGCATTAAATAAACTATTATGATTTAAGAAAAATATTAGTATCAATATTTAATTCTTTGATAAGTTTTTTTAGGTTCTTATCACTTATTTCAAGTTGTTCTGCAGTTTCTTTTAAGATACCTTTGTTTTTTACTAAGCTAGATTCTATAAGGGTTTTTTTAAATTTATTTACTATTGTTTCATAACTAACATGATTATTTTTTTGATTTAAAAAATAGCCTACAAGGCTTTCAATGTTTATTTCATTATTAGTGCTATTTACTTGTTTCATTATATTGGGGAAGTAGTTTTGAACATCAGCCTTTGAGATCTCAATATTGGTAGACATAATTGATAGTTTCTTTATTGTATTTTCAAATTCTCTAACATTTCCTGGCCAATCATATTTTGTAAAGATATTTAAGACATCTTCGTCAAATGATTTTATTTGACCATTCAAGCTAACATACTTTTCATTAAAGAAACTTAGTAGAAGAGGTATATCACTTTTTCTGTCTTTCAGAGCGGGTAAGTCTACAGTTAATGTATTAAGTCGAAAAAACAAATCATCTCTAAACTCATTTTTTTTAACTAAAAGCTCAAGAGATTTATTGGTTGATGCAATAATCCTAGAATTAAAAGACGTTGGCTTTTGTGAGCCCAATCTATAAAATTTTTTTTCTTCTAGAACTCTTAATAATTTACTTTGTAAATCTAATGACATATCTCCAATTTCATCCAATAGAATTGTTCCATTATTAGCTTCCTCAAATCTACCAATCTTTCTTTTCTCAGCACCAGTAAAGGCTCCTTTTTCGTATCCAAATAATTCACTTTCCAGTAGCTCTGAGGGAATTGCAGTTATATTAACTTGGACATAATTACCATTTGAATTGAGACTATTTAAATGAATTGCTTTAGCAATTAGCTCTTTTCCGGTACCTGATTCGCCTCTTATTAAAACTGTGTGGTCATTTGTTGATATCTTTCCAATATCTTTAAAGATTTTCTGCATTTGAGATGATTTTCCTATTATTTGAAAATCTTCTTTTTTAGAATCTATTAGGTCGGTTTTTAATTGGCTTATTTCTATGTTCTTTAATGTATTTTTTACACCTCTTTCAGTAAGTAATAATAAATCGTTGTTCAGATCAATTGGTTTAGGGACATAGTCATAGGCACCAAGCTTCATTGAATTTATTGCATTCTGCATACTATCCTGCGCGGTCATTATTACTATAGATGTATTATTTGAAATATTAATTATTTTTTCCAAATAATCTAAACTTATACCATCTGGTAAATTTACATCCAAAAAAATTATACTATATGAATTCTCTTTAATTTTTTTATACGTTTGAGCCAAAGAGCTCGCACTATCAATTGAATAGTTATTCTTTTTAAAGAAAATTGAAAGAACTTTAACAATACTTTCTTCATCATCAACAATTAAAATTTTTTCATTCATTTAAAAAGAATTATACCTATTATTCGCTTGCATCTGGAAGATAAATTTTAAAACAAGTTTTATTTTCAGAACTTTCAGCCTCAATAAATCCACCAATTTTATTTACAATCTTTTGACTTAGAAATAAACCAATTCCTTGGCCTTTCTTCTTAGTGCTGAAAAAAGGTTTGAAAAGATTATCTATACTTTCCTTATTGATTCCTAATCCATCATCCGAAATTTCTGTTACGATGAGGTTTTTATTGTTAATTTTATAATCTTTCAAATGTTTAACTTTAATTTGAATAGAGCCTTTAATATCGATAGCTTCACAGGCATTTTTTATTATATTCATGTACACAATTTTTAATAATTCTTTAAACCCATACACCTTTGATGAATCAGTTATTGAATCAAAGCCGACTCGTATGTCTTTTTTGTTTAATCCTTTTAAACATACTGATATTGAAGATGTTATTACTTCATTGATATCGACGATTTCATAATCTGTTTCATCACTTGGTTGTAACAATTTAAATGTATCAACAAGGTTAGAAAGTCTTGAAGCCTCTTTTTCAATAATTGAACAACAATCATTAATTTCTTTATTATTGGATTTTATTTGATTTATAAGTTGAGCGGCACCTTTAATCCCTGATAAAGGGTTTTTTATTTCATGAGCGAGACCATGAAAAAGCTGGCTCATTATTTTTTCTTCATCATCAAGTTTACTTTTTTTACTTAATAAGCTAATCCCCTCTAAGTCAGATAGTTGAATTAATATATAATCTACATGCTCATTTTTCTGAGTGTAATCAATAATTGGATTAATATATATAGATAAAAAAGTACTATTTTCAAATATATCCTTAATCTCGATATCATTTATGAGTTTTGTTCTCGGTTTATTGTATATAGATATAATTTCATTATAGATTTCTTTATCAAACAAGCTTTCTATTGATATTTTTTTGATTTGTTTTTCAGAATATCCAAGAATACTTTGAGCTTCATAATTTATAAAAACAACTTTTAAATTTTTATCAATTAGAACAATCCCTTCTTTCAGGTTTTCAATTATTAATGATAATCCAACTTTTTCAAATTGAGACAAATTTATTCCTCGAATGGTATCATAATAGATTCTTTTGAAGTCAGCCCGCTCTTATGAACCTCACTTAAAAGTTTATTTAATTCACTAAATTTAGATTTTTTCGTTGTGATGACTACTGGTACTTTTTTTAAATTTGCTATATGTGGGTTCTGGATTATCTTTTCGATGTTTATTTTATATTTTGCAAATTTAGATGTGATTTTTGCTAGATAACCTGATTTGTTAATAACAAAAAATCTTATATAGAATTTTGATTGGCTATCATTAATATTTAATAAATTATACTTCTTTGAGCCTGGTAAAGCTGTTGAACTGATATCTCTCTTTAATCTAATTAGATCAGTTATCACTGCACTAGCTGTTGGCAACATCCCTGCACCATAACCATATTTCATTATCGGACCAAGATTCTTTGAATCTATAAGGACAGCATTAAATTCATTTTCTACATTAAATAAAGGATTATCTTTTTTTAAAAGCATAGGATTAACAGAAAGAGATAGGTTCTTTCCTTTAATCTTGCCTTTTCCAATTAGTTTAATTTTACAGTTTAATTCTTTTGCAACATCAAGATCAATTTTATTTATTTTTTCTATTCCTTCAATGTGGATTTTTCTAATATTTGGACTATATCCAAAACATTCTTGAGCCATGACACAAACTTTATGTGCAGTGTCATAACCGTTTATGTCTAGGGTAGGGTCTGCTTCAGCAAAACCAAGTTTTTGTGCTTCTGATAATGCACTATTAAATTCTTTTCCTTCAGCCATCAAACTTAATATGTAGTTACAAGTTCCATTTAATATTCCATGGAAAGATTTTATTTCATTTATTACAATTGATTCTTTTATTGAATTTAAAAGTGGTATTCCACCACCAACACTTGCTTCGTACATTAGGTGTAGATTTTTTTTAGTTGCAACTTTTGATAAAGTATTACCATGCATTGCAATTAAAGCTTTATTCGCAGTTACAAAATGTTTATTAAATTTTAATGTTTTATCAGCTATGGTTTTTGCTATAGTGGTCCCACCTATGAGTTCAACTACACAATCTATTTTAGGGTCCTCAACTATTTGATTATAATCATTAGTAAATAATTCTCTTTCTATTTCGAGTTTCTTTGCTAACTTGTAATCTAGGTCGCATACTTTGATTATATTAATCTCAACATTAAATTTTTTTCTTATGGATGATTTTTGAGAATTTATTATTCTAAATAAACCTTCTCCAATAGTCCCAAGTCCAATAATACCAATATTAATTTTTCTCATAATTGAAATTTAAATAGATTCTTATATTCTAACAAATTAAACACATTAATTAAAATAGGGGCCGTAGCTCAGCTGGGAGAGCGCTTGGATGGCATTCAAGAGGTCGAGGGTTCGATC
>MDSV01155482.1_pt1 | contig 16094 bp, 17 predicted proteins | sample 810851 | NCBI WGS metagenome assembly MDSV01 (sample SAMN05326640, study PRJNA326480) | marine metagenome | isolation source: seawater | place: Atlantic Ocean: North East | collected 2012 | reverse complement strand
ATTCCTTTTAACTTTAACTTTAGAGGAGGAAGTGCTTTTTTTCTTTTCAAAGACATGTTTTCCATAATCTAATAATTTACAAACAACTGGATTTGCATCAGATGGCGATACTTGAACCAGATCAAGAGACGCAGTCTTAGCAGAATTTAAAGCTAAATCAATTGAAACTAACCCTTTTTTATCTCCATTAGAGCCAATAAGCATAACTTCGGTAGCTCTAATTTTTTCATTAATCGGAGTAATATTTTTCTTTGATGAAGCTATGAGAGTACCTACGAATTATAAAAAGATAAGATGTAAAACATTAAGAGGTTAATAAATATTTATATTTAAGAGTATTTAATTTATTGACTTTCATTTTACTAAAGAAATTTTATACTAAAAAATATATTTCGCAATATTTATGGCTGAAGAAATGAATGCCTCCAGTTACCATCAATCATATTAAAAGCCTCTCTTTTATTTATTCTTGAGTTATGCCCTTCCCAAAATTCAAAATAATATGGAATGAATGAAAAACCACCCCAATATTCAGGGCATTCAGTTAGATTATCTTCCTTCAAAGATCTTTTATAGTTTTTTTTAACATTATCATAATGCTCTATATATTCAGATTGATTTGAAGAAATAGCAAGAGCATTTTTTCTTATATCTCTTGTTGAAAAATAAGTCTGATTAAATTCCTTATTAGTTTTTTTTATGAGCGCTTTCATTCTTATCTGCGTATTAATGTTATTCCAGTAAATTAAGGCTGAAATTTGATTATGAGAACTGAATTCTATTGATTTAGGCGAATTGTAATTTGAAAAAAAAATAAACTCATTCCCATCAATTAATTTAAGATTTACATATCTTGAGTTAACTTCCTTTTTCTTTGAAGAAAGAGATCCTATGCATATAGCTTCTATATTTTTTTGCTCTAACCTTGAAGACTTATCATACAATTCTTTAAACTTTATATAAGGGGCTTCTAGATTTAAATTTTCAAATTTAATCATTAAAATAAATATTGCATTATGGAATTATTCTGTCTTAAAAGTTATATTATCAGAATTATCTTCCAGAAATTCATATCTGATAGTTCGTTGTAATCCTTCTTCTATACTGACAGGTGGAACAAAATTTGTTTTAGTAAAGACTGATGAGGCAAATTGTGTTGTACCAAAAAACTTTTTAAATCTGATGCTGCTTACTGGAAGTGTTTTACCAGTAGTATATATAACTAAATCGGCTAATAATCCAATAACCGTTCCTACAAAAGCAGGCAATCTTAAACCCACATTATTTTTTTCAAATAATTGTTTTCTAGCTATTGAAACTAATGCATTCATATCAAGGTCAGGTTTATCAACATAATTGTATATACTAATACCTTCTTTAAAAGATAAACTATACTCAAGGAAAGCCGCAACATTTTCTACATAAGCCATCGACTTTTTATTCTTGCCATCACCAATCATTGCAAATTTTTTTGAGGCAATTTGTTTTAAAAGATTATAAACATTACCCCTATTGCCCTCTCCAAATATAACTGTTGGCCTAACAATGACAAGAGTTCTATTCTCAAGGTCTTCTTTTTGCCAATCTATGTATATTTGTTCTGCAAGATATTTTGTACGACCATAATCATTAAAATAATTAGGACTTCCAGTTTCGTCAGTATCAATGGGAGCAAAACCATATATAGCAACAGAACTTGTAAAAATAATTTTATTTACATTAAGTTTTCTTGCTGCATTACAAACATTAATTGCGCCTTTTATATTAACATCATCATAACGAGTAAGTGGGCGAATATCATCTCTATGTAAAGCTGCCAAGTTTATAAAACAATCTACATTAGATAGTTTGCATATCGAATCAATATTTTCAACATCAACTTTAATTGAACCTTTGGACGTTGGATTAATATCAGCCGTAACATAATCATAACTAGATTCATCTAATTGCTTAGATAGTCGTGAGCCAAGAAAACCGCAGCCTCCAATTACTGCAATTTTGTTTACATTTGTATTCATTTAAGCTCCATTTTTGAGGAAAAATTTATAAATTGAAAAAGAGTATACCAAAGGTTGTTTAAATTTAGATTTTAATAACTAAGTAGTTATAAAATTTTGGAAATTTTTTCTTTGTAAAAATAATTATAAGGTAGCATATGCAATATAAATTAAGCCTAAAATTACTAACAGAACCATACCTATGCAAACAAACACGATAGTATTTTAAAGCTGAAATCTTATTACTAGATAATCCATAATTATTAACTCTATAGCTTGCTGTAACTTCTTCATAACAAAATGCTTTAAGATTTTTATGCTGGCATAAAATTTTTATCCATAAAGCGAAGTCATTACGTTTTTTAATATTAGGTTGATGAAATTTTCCTAAAATCTTCGAATCATAAATAACAGTAAGACAGCCAATAAAATTTGAAAAAAGCATCATACTTCTATTTACTTTATTTGGTGATTTAATTAAGCCAATCTCGTCACCATTCTCATTTATAGTTTTATAATAACTATAAACAAATGATAAATTATTTTCACTCATAAAGTTTAGCTGTTTCCTCAATTTATCGGGCATCCAAATATCATCTGAATCTAAAAATGCAATATATCTTCCTCTAGCTTGATCAATGCATGAATTTCTTGCGCCAGGAGCACCTTGAGAGTAGTGATTTGTAACCAATCTAATGCGTTGATCAGAATTTTGATAATGTTGGATAATTTTTTTTGAATTATCTGATGAATTGTCATCACATATCAATAATTCCCAGTTTGGGTAAGTTTGATTTAAAACAGATAAAATTGACGCTTCAATAAATTTTTCTGAATTAAAACATGGCATTATTATGCTAACTAACATTTTAAATAATTGATTTTTATAATTTTAAAAAAAATATCATTATTCACCTTCAAAACGATTTAAAAGAAGTTCATTAAATATTTCACGTTGTTGTTGTGATATCTCAATCTTTTTTGTCTTATTTGCAACTTCTTTACTTGATATATCTAAAAAATTATTTAGCTGCTTTATTGGCACTTTCACAATATTTTTATTGTCAATAGGCACAGTAATCTTGATTGGTCTAAAGTGTTTTTCAGATAATACTGGAGGTATTTTTGATATTGCTTTTAGGAATCCATTAAAACTCATATCTCTTTTTAAAAAAGGGTAATACAAAAAAAAATAAGCTAGAAATGTTTGATCACGAGATTGACCTATTTTTTGTTTCCAACAGGATTGAAGTCTTAATAATGGATCTCTAGTAACTAATACTAACTCTTCTGAGTTTAATAAATTAATTAATGATTTTTTTGTATGGAAAGTGATATAGTACCACTCATCGTTGAGGCTTAGGCCGTATTCTTTTAAAAATGCATTTCTTATCGTTCTAGTTCCATTTTTTGGAACTATCAAAAAAAACTTTCCGTGTACTTTTAGAACCTGTTGCAAATTAACGCCAGGTAACTTCTCAATTACTCTTAAAAAATTATTTTTTAAGAATTTAATTTTTTTCATTGAATTTTTTTATTACAGGAATACTTGAATAATCTAAAATAATTCTTGTTGCTTTAATACTTTCTGAGAGATTTTGAAATCTAATTATGCAATCCCATTTCTCTAATTTTAATCTTATAATGTCAACTAAACTTTTATCATTCGGATTAATCTCTGCATATGTAGGGTCATAAATATGGATGTCATAACCATCTTTACTGAGTAATTCTCTGATAACTGCTTGGGGTGCTTCTCTTACATCTGAAGTACCTTTTTTAAAACTAAAGCCTTCTATAAGAATCTTTGATTTCAAGTCACATTCTTTTTTAACGGTTTCATAAATTTCTTTAATTCTCTCATAGTTTGAAGTATTTATTGATTCTATCAAAGGAGCCTTGACTGAAGCGTTTAAAGCTAAGCCTTTTAGACCATCTGTATCTTTTCGAAGACATGAGCCACCAAATGGAGCTCCAGGACGAAGATAGTGTGCTGATATATTTAATACATTGTCGGCTTTAAAAATATTATACATATCATTAAGATTTACAGAATATTTTGATGCTATTGCTGATACTTCATTAGCAAATGCAACTTTGCATGCATGCCAACTATTATCAAAATATTTTGCAAATTCTGAATTATTTAAACTGGTAATAAAAACATTTTCTGAGGAGAAAGAAGAACATAAATCATTATAAAAAGTTTTAGCATCACCAGGATTGTTTGCACCAATGACAACCCTGGGAGGGTTATGAAAATCTTCTATAGCATTCCCTTCCCTCAAAAACTCAGGAAAATGTATTATTTTAATATCGCCAATTTTATCGAGCATTGGTTTAACTAGGCTAGATAAAGTTCCTGGTGGCATAGTTGACCTAAAGACTATAACAGGCTCTTTTTTAAATATATTTAACGTGTCTTTAAGCTCTTTGATAACAGATTCTAATTGAGATAGATCAACAACCCCGCTTATATCAGTTGGAGTTGCAACATTAATCATAATATATTTGCAATCAGACAAAGATGAATAATTGGTTGAAAACTCCCAATTAGATATATTTTCTGTAAAACTTTCTTCTAAATTTGCTTCGTAAAATGGAAGGATACCTTTTTTTAGCTTAGTAATAACTTCCTCATTATTATCTACTCCTACGACTTCATGACCTATGCTAGCCCAACAAGTTCCACCAATTAGACCAATATAGCCGCAACCAATCATTCCCACCTTTGCCTTTTTCATAATATCAACCCCTATTGATTCTTAAATGCTCTGCTATTTTACTAAAACTGCTTTGAGGCGACGATTTGAAATCAATTGCATTTCTTAATATATGTAGTTCACATACTGCTCTTTTAATTCCATCACGTGAATCTCTATTTGTTGCATTTTTAGAGTAAATTATGTTATTTCCAAATTTATTATAGAAATGTAATTTAATTTTTTCATCATCGGTGGCAATAAATACCTTATTTTTGCTGATATCAACAAACTTTTCATAATCAACTATTTTAAATAATTTTTTTGCTCTTTTGTTATCTCCATGCCTTATATGCATTGCTGAATAATTAACTGGAAGAGGTTGAGATAGGTCCTCGCTGAATTTTTTAAAAAAATTCTCATCGTAAATCATCACATCAGCCGGAGAAATACTTCCTTTTTTAAATTCATGGCAGGTTACTATCAAGCGATCTAAATTACCAATAGTCTTTGAATTATATTTGCTAGCGATTTTCTTGAAAGTTACTAAGCTAATTACATTACATAAAATTGCGAATAATCTTCGTGCGATTTTATCACTTTTAATACTGATGTTTATAATTTTAACAACATTACTGCTTTTAAGATCAAGATAATCCTCAACATTTGCATTTAAATTTTCTGTTTTTAAATTAACTAAAATAATTTCTTTAACTCCCATATTCAAGCAACTTGATATTACTCTCAACCGATTTCCTAAGCCACCTATGGGTACAACAATTACTCTTGAATTTAATATTTTGTCGAACATATATTTATATCTCCAGGGTATGGAATTTTTGACTTTAGTATTATTTATTCTTAAATATTCTATTTTGGTAGTATCTTTTGAAAAAATTTTATAATAATCATTAGAAATTTTTTCAACTTCGCAATCATATAAAGATTTTGCATCATTAATTAAATTTTTGCTGTCAGTAAAAACCGAACCTCCAAGTCCAATCACTTTTGTAAAAATACCACTATTAGTTATATATTCGTTAAGACTAATTATAACTTTAGAAGATTGTATTAAATTATTGAAATCATCCTCATCTACAAAGCCAAATTTTAATTCTATTTTTAGATTTTTAAATTTTTCTTTTGATTTTTTTAATTTTCTTTCATAGGATTTAGACTCTGGCATGCCTGAAACTAATATTGAACTGCCACAAAAAAATTCTATTCTATTAAGTGTTTCGAGTTGTTTTATTATATTTTTTTTTCTAGTTAGTCGTCCTATTATTGCAGCATCATATTTCTTGATATGTCTGATTTTTTTTTCTTGTGGATAGAGCCCTAATGGTATATTTTCAAGTGCCTTTAAATCAATTTCTTTCCAGCATGCTTCAGTTTTACTTGGTTTTACAAAGTAATTAATTCTAGGAACTATAATTCTTCTATATAAATTTATCCAATGATGGTCTTTGTGAAAATATCCTGGGTCATTATGTAAGGTCTGAATAATTTTTATGCGAAGAAATTTGAGACTTAGTAAATATAGGCTTAATAAAATAATTTTATAAAATCCATCATGGTGTAATACCCTTTCTGGCCAATGAAGATGAACAATTCTGCATCTATATGCAGAAAATGGAGATGCTTTTAAATCTATAAATTTATATTTAGATATGCTTTCAATTGACTCATATATAATTTTATTTCTTGGATTCGATATGTTCGATAAAGGCCAAACCCCTATTTGATTCTTTTTTTTCAACATTTTATTTAGCTAGCCTGAAAAAAATATATAACAAAAAAAGACTTTGGCTTAATAATGCTGTAAAAAAATTACTATCAAGCAAAACCCACAATGTTGTAGGTAAAATTGGAAAGAATACATTTCTTATAAAAGACTTTTCATTGATATTCAATCTAGATGATTTAAATTGAGATAAGAAAAAGGCTAATAAAAGAGTTCCAAATGTAGGCCCAAGAAAACCAAAAAAAGGTATGTAGGTTGTAATCGACCCTGCGTTAGCTCTTGCTCCGATCTCACCGTGAATCATATAACCAACATAAAACGCATTTGATAGACCATAAGTGTCAGTTTTTTCTCCAAGCACCCCCATTAAACCAAAAGCTTCTTGATACTCCATTGGAAAATATGCTGGTAATAATAATATTCTTCGAATCAACATTTTTGGATAAGCTAATAAATTAGAATCTATATAAAATAAAACTATTACAAAGAAAATGCCCAATAGTGCAAACTTATATATAATTTTAATGTCATGCCGTACAAAAAATGCAATAAACAAGCATAATAACGCTGCGCCTATTACACTTCGATGGCCAGCTATCAAAAAAATGCTTAAAGCGAGAAATAATGAAAGTCCGATATAAAGAGGATTTTTTTTGTATACTGAATAAGCTATGAAAAATGGAACTGCTATCTTTGCTACAAAACTATATATGTAGCCTAAGAATATATTAGTACTATTCTCGCGACTAGCCAGTCTAAGATCCAGTATGGTCTCTGACGAAAAACTAAAAATTGAATTGTAAGATGGCGGCATGTTTATAATTAAAATTATAGTAGATATAAACGAGCAAAATAACAAAATAGTCATTAGGGCAGTATTACTAATACTAGGCAGCCATAAAATAGGTACAAAAAGTCTAAAAACAAGTATATAAAAAAATACAGACATCCATAATGATACTGTTAAGCCTAGAGAGCTATTAATATAAGTTGAAACGAATAATACCGGAGTAAAATAAATTATATATAAATGTCTATATAACCAATCTCCAATGGTGTGGTTATTTTTGCCTAATGTAAAAATTCCTCCACAGAGAATTATTATAATTAGCAAAGCCTGCCAATCCATTTTAATAATATCAAATCGACTTGGATATATAGGCTGGGCAAACATATTAACTTTGTATGTTATAAAACATATGCCAATAACCATCAAAAGTTCATAAGTGAGAACTTTTGAAACTAAAATATTATTAACCTTATTTTGCATTCATTAAGACTAAAATATAAAGAATACCTACAAATAAATATGCCATTATTCTTCCAAATATTATTGAAAATGCAGTTGAACGAAGATCAGATGATGATTTATCAATTAAATTAGCAATTTTAGCTTCTACATAGAAAACCATAATAAATGTATAAATAGTGTTAAAGAAAAAGCTAGCATTTGATAATAAAAGTCTATAATCTAAAAAAATTGTCCCTGCGATGAGGGGTAAAGTTAATCCAAGTGCGCTAAAGGTATTTGCAAAAAATGATGTACTTGTCATTTTTTTGAATTTAAAAAAATCACTAGTTAAGACAGAGTTAGCAACATAATATTTGGACATAAATATAATAAAAATAAGAGCTGATAATAAAGAAACAACATATATTAAGATAAGTTCATCAGTAGAACTTTTTGTCTCGATGAAATAAGCACTTGCACTGAAATAGATTACTGCTCCAAATCTATTAATGACCATCATTTTCATTGCTGAGTTGTAACCAGACGCAATTTTTAAGCTAAGTCCGCCTTGAACTTTTTTAATTAATTGCCATTGATCTGTAACAGTTGCTACACAAAACCCCAAAATTATAGTTATAGCGGTCAAAATTTCGGTATTAAAAAATTTTGAAGTTATTAAAGATATATCCATTACATGTTATAAAATAAAGGTTTGTTCTAATTAAGTATTTAACAAGAAGTGTTTATAAGCTATGTTTAATCCGTCTACTAAGCTAACCTTAGGAGTCCATCCTAAAGATTTCAATTTCTCAGAATTCATTAACTTTCTTGGTGCTCCATCTGGCTTGGAAGCATCCCATTTAATCTTTCCATTATAGTTAATGATTTTTGCAATTATTGCAGTAAGCTCCTTTAATGACACTTCCATTCCTGAACCTACATTTATATGAGAGCAATCTTCAGAAATAAACTTACTATAGTTTTTTATATCGGTATTCATTACAAAAACTGATGCTTCTGCCATATCATCAACAAACAAAAACTCCCTTTTTGGATTTCCAGTTCCCCATGCATAAACCTCTTCTAAATTTTTAACTTTTGCCTCATGGAACCTTCTAATAAGAGCAGGAATAACATGACTGTTCTCCTGATGATAATTATCTTTGGGTCCATATAAGTTAGTTGGCATTACACATCTGTAATCAACACCATATTGCTTGTTATAACTATTACACATTATGATGCCTGCTATCTTTGCAATAGCATAAGGTTCATTAGTTGGCTCTAAATATCCGCTCAATAAAGAGTCCTCTGACATTGGTTGGCTGGCTAATTTAGGATAAATGCAAGAAGAACCTAGAAACAAAAGCTTTTTTACACCGCTAACATATGAATTGTGAATCACATTGGACTGGATAATTAAATTATCATAAATAAAGTCCGCTGGATAATGAGAGTTTGCATATATGCCACCCACTTTGGCAGCAGCTAAATAAACTTGATCAAATTGGTGAAAATCTAAAAATTCCTTTATTTGCTTTTGATTTGAAAGATCGAGCTCGTTTCTATCCGCAGTTATTATTTGATGATTTTTTTCTATGTAATGTTCTTTGAGATATCTGTGTATAGCTGATCCAACCATACCATTGTGACCCGCAACAAATATTTTTGTCATTAGTTTGCCTCAAAAAATTTTGAAATATCAAAGCCACTATCCTTTAATAACTTTATCCTTTTTGCTTCATTTAGATCATGTTGAACCATTTCTGAACACATTTCTTTTACAGTATATCTAGGAACCCATCCTAGTTTTTGGTTTGCAAGTGATGAGTCCCCTAATAATGTTTCAACTTCAGTTGGTCTAAAATATCTTGGGTTAACTTTTACAATAACATCGCCTAGTTTTAGATTGGAGGATAAATTTTTATCTAAAGCATCAATAACACCAACCTCCTCAATTCCATTTCCTTCAAATTTCAGCTTAATACCTAATTCTTCAGCAGTCCATGATATAAATTCTCGAACAGAATTTTGAAGACCTGTTGAAATAACAAAATCTTCAGGATTTTTTTGTTGAAGCATTAGCCACTGCATTTTTATAAAATCTTTAGCATGACCCCAGTCTCGAAGTGCATCTAGATTGCCCATATACAAACAATCCTGTAACCCAAGAGATATATTAGCTAAAGCTCTTGTTATCTTTCTTGTTACAAATGTTTCGCCTCTCCTGGGTGACTCATGATTGAAAAGAATGCCATTACATGCATAAATGTTATAAGCCTCTCTATAATTAACCGTTATCCAATATGAGTATAATTTTGCGACTGCATAAGGTGACCTTGGATAAAATGGAGTTGACTCTTTTTGTGGTATTTCTTGTACTAAACCATATAATTCTGATGTCGAAGCCTGGTAAAATCTTGTTTTCTTTTCCAGCCCTAATAATCTAATAGCTTCAAGCAATCTTAAAGTTCCAAGTGCATCAACGTCTGCTGTATATTCAGGCATCTCAAAGCTTACAGCAACATGAGATTGGGCTGCTAAATTGTATAACTCGTCAGGTTCCACTTCTGATAAAATTCTAGTTAGATTTGATGTGTCAGTTAGGTCTCCGTAATGCAGTATAAAGTTTTGGTTATGGATATGGGGATCTTCATATATATGATTAATTCTCTCAGTGTTAAGGGATGATGATCTTCTTTTTATTCCATGTACTTCGTAACCTTTTTCAAGCAAAAATTCTGCCAAATAAGAACCATCTTGCCCTGTAACACCTGTAATTAATGCTTTTTTTTTCATTATGTGTTTTTAATATTTATAATATTATATGTTATTGTGGATACAAATACCCTTAGAGTTAACATTATTTTGTCATGATTTAATTATGAATTCTGAAATTAATTATCACCAAAAACGTCTCGAGAAAAACATTTATAAGTTACATCATCAAGACTTTTTTCAACCCTATTTGCTAATATTATATCACTCATACTTTTAAAGTTTTCTAGATTTTTTACCACAGTCATACCAGCATAGTTATCTTCTTTAATAGATGGTTCGTATATTACAACCTCTATGCCATTTATCTTAATTTTATCAATGATATTTAATATCGAAGAAAATCGAAAGTTATCACTTCCTTTTTTCATTGCAAGTTTGAAAACACCAACCCTTGAAGGTTTATAGCTTAAAATCTGATTTGCTATAAAATCTTTTCGCGTTTCATTTGAGTCTACAATTGCTTTTATGAGTGAATTAGGCACTTGCTTAAAATTAGAAAGAAGTTGCTTTGTATCTTTTGGCAGACAATAACCACCATAACCAAAAGATGGGTTATTATAACCATCTCCAATTCTATTATCTAAACTAACTCCATTAATAATATTTTTAGAATCCATGTCATACTTCATAGCAAAAGAATCCAGTTCATTAAAGTAAGCAACTCGCATAGCTAAATAAGTATTTGAAAATAATTTAATTGACTCAGCCTCATTTGAGCTTACAAAAAGTTTTGGTATTTTTTTCTGTATAGCTGATTCTTCCATGATAAGCGCGAACTTTTTTCCTGCTTTACATGAGCTACCTACAATAATGCGGCTAGGGAATAAGTTATCATGTAAGGCCAAGCCCTCTCTTAAAAATTCAGGAGAAAAAATAATACGATCTGTTTTATAAAATTGATTTACTTTTTTTGTATAGCCGACTGGTATTGTTGATTTAATTATAATTGTGCATTTACTATTATGTTTGAATACATCACTTATAACTGAATCTACCGAGTCGGTATCAAATTCATTGGTATCTTCATTGAAATTAGTTGGAGTAGCAATTATTACAAAATCTGCATTAGTAAATGATAATTCACTGTCAAGTGAGCCTTTAAGGTCTAAGTTTTTTTCTGACATAAATTTTGTTATGTCATTATCAACTATAGTACTTTCTTTTTTATTAACTTTATCAATTCTATTTTTGTCAATGTCAAAAATAGTTACAGAATTATTCTGCGATAAGATCACAGATAATGACATGCCTACATAGCCAGATCCAACAACAGTTATTTTTAGTTTTTTCACCTCTAAGGAAATAACCTCATTTAAATAAATATCCAAACTGTATCAAAATTTTAAATAATTTCTTTATAAATTAATTATCTGATACTCTAAAATTTTTAATAATAACTGCTAACAAAGAAGAAAATAAACCTATAAATAAACCAAATATAATTATGAAAAATCGGTTAGGAGAAGATTTTTCTTCAGGCACCAAAGGCGCATCTAAAGTTTTAAAAACATATGCACTATTAGATGATGCAAGCATCAAAGTTTGCATCTGCGCTTCTAATAAATTCGATACTACATCTCTAACTGATTGAATATTTTCAGATTTTTGAGCTTCATTTAAAAAAGCTATGGAAGTCTTTGAAAATTCTATATCTTCCTGGCGCATACTTTCATTAATATTATAAACAATTAATTCAAGCCAACTTTTTGCAATATGAGGTGACTTATGACTAATGGATATGGTAACAAAAGAGTTTTCTTTATTTTGAATGATTGATAATGCTTGCATGAATAATGCATATGCCTCTTGTTCTGAAGGTACATTTTTTTTTGGGGGCGATACTTTTCTTACCCATTTATCGGTATTAGATTCATAAATTTTATCATCATATATCAAAATATTATTTTTAATATCCCACTTTTTAACCGCCATGATATTTTCTAATTTAACATTTGGTAAAAAATAATTTGAAAAAAATTTAAATGATTTAATTCTCTCAATAGCCTCTTCAGTTTTGGAAGCGCTTTCTGCAGGCATATTAATACCAGCAATACCAGCTAAGGCTGAATATCCTGATATTTTGGAACTCAAGCCTTGATCATTACTAGTTGAAGCTAAAATAGTTTTTGAAGTATAAATATTTTCTATTAACATAGAATATATCAATGAGGCTATAACAAATGATAGAGTTGTTGCTAGAATTAAATATTTGTGGGTATGAATATTACGTAATATTTCGGTAATATTAATTTCATCTTCTTCATATAGTTTGTTATTCATTACAAATTTTTCTTGAAATTTTGTATTAATTAGATGAACTCATGATAACAGTAAACTTGTTATTTTATAACTTATATAAATATAAAATATTTCGATACTAAATAGTATGTTGCTAATATTTTTTTAATTATTCAAAATTAATGCGTGAATGGTACCCGAGGCCGGACTTGAACCGGCACGATATTTCTATCGAGGGATTTTAAGTCCCTTGTGTCTACCAATTCCACCACTCGGGCATGATTTATATATCATAAATATAATTTCTTAATTTTTTTTATAATTTTCCTTCTTCGCGCAGTTTTTTTCTAATTTTCGTTGCGCTAATTTCTGTTACTGATTTATCAAAAACCTCTTCTTCAAAAACATACCCAACCCCTCTACCATAAGTGATGTTTACTATGTTTGGCACTAGCATGATTTCGTATTCTTTACCTCTTATAAATCCATCTTTAGAAAGTCCTTCTTCTATCTTTGCACAAACATCATCCCAATCAAACGGGTTATCATTTTGACCATCTCCACCAGATGCTCCTTGAACATCTCTTACCTGGATTATTACTTGACCTGTCTTGGCTGCACATCTTTTGAATAGCTCTTGATGGCCTTCATGCCAGGGCTGCCATCTTCCAAGCATTTGTACGGTTGGATTTTTCCAATTAAACATAATTCTCTTTAATTTCATAAGCTAAATTTATATGATTTTTGTCATTCCACTCTGTAATATGAAATGTTACATTTTCTGGGTTTTGAAATAATTTGTTGGTATCCTCAAATCTTCCTTCAGTAATAGTATCCATCCATATTGTAATATCAGCAGCAAAATTTGCTCTTGTTTCTTTAGTTGGACAAACGAAATCACAAATCACAAATCTTCCATAACTCTTTTCAAAATCTGCAAAAGTTTTCATCCTATTAGACTGTCTTGATCTTCCCTCATGAGAAAAATCCCAATCATTAGCCATTTCTCTAACTTTGTCAGCGTTATACCATGCAGCCTCTAATAATGGAGCCAGTCTTTCAGTTAAATAAGTCTTACCAGAACCAGGTAAACCCATTACTAATATTTTCATAATTAAATTTATAGTAAGTAAAAATTAGGTTGCATTATATACATACTAATTTAAATTAAAATACATATTGTTGATTTTCATAGTTTTTAAACATGGAGGCTGAATCCGGAATCGAACCGGAGTGAACGGCTTTGCAGGCCGCTGCATAACCACTCTGCCATCCAGCCAGTTAGATCATGAGGCATTGTAAAGGATTAATATAAATATAGAAGGTTAAAAATTATTTTTCTTGATAATATTCGGTTCTCTCAATATCTTCCTCTATACATTCTTCACCGTATTGAATTTCAATAAGATGACAAGTTTCATTAAATGGATTAGTAATTTGATGCCATTGACCAACAGGAACAAGATAATGATCAAATTTATCTAATTTAATATTTTGTTTGTTATCAGGGTCAACTTTGCTGTAATTTACAATGCATGAACCCTTACTAACCATCCATATTTCATTTCTTTTGAAGTGTTTCTGAAAACTCATTCCTTTGCCAGGAGCCACAATAAGCTCTTTAACTTTAACTTCTTCCTCTTCAAAAAGATTATAAAAAGAGCCCCATATTCTCTCTTCATGATAATACTGCCAATTTTTCAGTATCCATGAAGATGAATTTTTCTTATTATCTCCTCCAACACCAAACTCAAACTTTATATTATCCACAGACATCTCAGGAATATTGTCTTTATTTCTGTCTCCACCATTTGCAAAAATTAGCCTATCATCCGGATACATTTCTTTTATCTTATTTAGTGCATTAGTTGCGCTTCCTAGAGCATCATCTTTAAAATCAATAACCAAATCAACACATGATAAATTTTCAACTATAGCTTTACGCTCAAGAAATGGCATAAAGAATTTACCTTTTTTATTTACAAGCCATTCATCACTATTTAATGCAACTATTAACATGTCACCAAGCTTTTTGGCAGATTTAAAATATGCTATATGTCCAGAATGTATTGGATCAAAACCACCACTAACAACTATTATTTTCATATTTTATAGTTTTTTTTTGTACATTTTATATTATTTAGATTTTATGTTGTAGTTTATGTTCTACTTTATTTCTATTGTTAAGTTCCTTTGTAACATGAAGGTATTAAAACATAGCAACATATTTCTTGTTAATCTTGCTCAATAATTATTGCGTCCTTATCGAAGAAAAAATGTGAATTAGGGAAAGTAAATTCAATAAAAGATTTAAACTCATCTATTTTAGGGTAAGAATCTTTGCCATTAAATAAGCGCTTATCATCTACAATGATTGTAAAACTTCTATCGCAATATTTTTTTATAGTTTCAATTTCTTGAAGAATTGGACATATTGCATCTCCAATACCAGTTCCATTTCCACTATAGTGGCCATCTAACCAAAAAAGAGTCGACCCATTGGTAATCTTAATGGCATCCTCAAGTTTATGTTTGCTATCTCCAAATAAAATCTCCACATTCAAGTATTTTCGAAATAATTCTTTATTTAACAAAAAGAGGGGTTCATATATTTCTATAGAAACAACATTTTTAAATATTTTCGATGCAAAACGAGTTGTTTGACCATAAAAAGTACCTGTTTCTATAAAACTTTCAAAATTATATTTATTTTTAAAATCTCTTATTCGTGACATTTTATACAAGTGATTGTCTGGAAATTTTTTTGATTTTCTTTTTAAATACCAAGATGGATATATTATTAGAGCCTTTAAATTTTTAAGATGGCTATACAAGCTAAATTTAAATAAGTTTATATTCATTGCATTATGTAAAGTCTTTAGCATTTGTCGTTATTTTTATTAAGTTTGATATTTTGATCTTTTTATCTTTAGGTAAATTAATTATATATTGATCTTAAGTTATTGTAAGTTTTTAAACCATTCTTTAATGCCTTTCCTGCAAATTTATAACCAATAAATGCAACTTTCATGTTTGCCCTTTATTAAAAGAATTAACGGTGTAGATATAACCAGTGTAAAAGGTTATTAATAATGATAGAAATAAAAACATATCACCAAATAATATTAACAGCATATTATTTAAAGTTAGGCCTAGTAAATAGATACTTATAGTAAAGAGTTGAATACTTGTTTTAATTTTTGCTAAGAACATTACCTTAGTAGCATCGGAAATTCCTTTTCTTGCGTTTAAATCTCTAAGTGCTCCTACCCAAATTTCTCTTGTTATTATTAAAGATGCCATTAAGGCTATAAAATAGCTTGTTAAATTTACTGAAAGTCCAAATAAAACAAAAACTATCAATATTTTATCTGCAATTGGATCTAAAATTTCTCCTATCT
>MDSV01065824.1_pt1 | contig 16094 bp, 15 predicted proteins | sample 810851 | NCBI WGS metagenome assembly MDSV01 (sample SAMN05326640, study PRJNA326480) | marine metagenome | isolation source: seawater | place: Atlantic Ocean: North East | collected 2012 | reverse complement strand
TCAAAGACACTCGTCTTTGGAAAGCAACTGGAAGCCAAGGACTCGACGCAACTTGTGACGCTGTTCAACAAGCACCTGGCTCAGCTGAAGAAGGCCTGATCAAGAATCCAACAACGCTTCCAGGGCGGACAAGTAGCCTTGGAGGCCCATTCCTGAAATGCAGGCTTGGGCTGCAGCAGCCGTCAAGCTGGTACGGCGGAAATGTTCGCGGCCGTGGATGTTGGAAATGTGCACCTCGATCACCGGAATGCGACTGGCCTCCACGGCATCGCGCAGGGCCACAGAAGTGTGCGAGTAGCCGCCAGGGTTGAAGATGACACCTTGGCAAGATTTGCCCGCAGCATGGAGCGCGTCAATGAGCTCGCCTTCGTGGTTGCTTTGGAATGCTTCAACTTCAGCGCCGCGTTCTGCCGCGCGTTCAGCCACAGCCGCCTCGAGCTGCTCCAGCGTCAAATTGCCGTACACCTCAGGGTTGCGTTGCCCCAACAAATTGAGGTTGGGACCGTGGACAATTGCAATTTTGATCATCACTGAATGGCAAGGGGTTTCATCCCGTGAACAAACATCACTTCTCCCAAGCCATTGAAACGCTCAAAGGCATCCTCGCCCATGGTTTCAATGTCGGAAGACTGGAATCCAAGAATGACAAGGTCTGCACCGCCCGATTTGTTCTTGATGGTCTGGACAGAACTGGAGTGGTGCGTGACGTGCTCAATGTTTTGTTCCGCAATGGGCAGGCGTCCTTCCACAATGCTTGCGCGCAAGGCCTCCTCCTCTTCTGCATTCTCTCCGTCGTGAAGAAAGAACACGCTGATGCTGGCGTCGCTCCAATCGGGATGTCCCTGAAGGATGTAGGCGAGCAAAATCATCAAGCTCGAATTCACACTGTCTTCTGGCGTGATCCACAAATGGATGTCGTGCTTGTTGCCAAACTTCCGCCCGCTGCTCCGCAACAAAGCGAGGTCCAACCCCGATGCCGCCAACAGCCCAAAGTTGTCCATGAGCTGGTCGCGGTTGGCCGGCTGATCCGGCGCGTACTCCATCAAAAAAAGGTTGTTCCCTTTGCCCGAAATGCCAGGCAACTGTATGCATTGGGCGATGGCCGACGTGTAGGATGGGCTGATGATGGTGTCAAGGTGAACGCGGCTTCGGTTGCCGCGAGCACGTTTCACAAGTTGGGCGTGGGCTTTTTGGGCTTCCGCCTGGGTCTCTTGGGACAAGAACCCCTTGATGAAGTGCATATACGTCCCAAACCCATGGCGGTAAGCCACCCAGCGCACCATGTCAAACCCTTCTTGACGGTCAAACGTGTCAGGGGAAATCGCCAACACGAAAGGCCGCCAGCCCCTGGACTCTTCCAGGTCGTCGTCGCTCATTTGCAACGCCAACTGAAGGAACCGCTGGACTTGAAAGATGACCCCACGAAACAACCGGACCATCCCGCGTTGGCCGCTCCCAAGGCGGGACACCCAGGCATGAATGAGCACCATGATGATCAAGCTCGCCGTGGCGTAAGTCGGGTTCATGCCAAACATCAACACAATGCACAGCACCGCCCCCATCAGACTGATGGACCAGTGCGAACGGAACGTGGGACGGTAGCTGGGGTCGGCCGCCATATGCTCTAGAAACGACACCAGGCAAATGGCTCCGTAGGTCACCATGAAGAACATGGAAATGATTTCGGCCACAGCGTTGATGTCTCCCATCAGCACAAAAACAAAAGCAATGGCACACGTGGCCAACGATGCCCGAACAGGCTCGTTTTGCGAACCCCTGCCCTTCTTGAGCCAAGCCGACATGCCGGCAGGGAAAATCTGGTCCGCGGCAATGGCTTGGAGCGTCCGCGGCGCCACCATCACGCTGCCCAAGGCCGAACTCATGGCGGCCGCAGCCAAACCGATGGGAATGATCGGACCCCACAAGGCGATGTTCTCCATGTAAAGCTCGTCAGCCGCCAAGGCTTCGAGTGGGGCACTCCACCACAACTTGATGGCCACAGCGATGTAAATCACAATCCCCACCACTGTGGCCCAAATGGTGCCTTTGGGAATGCTCGAGCGTGGGTCTTTCAAATCTCCGCTAAGTCCGAGCCCTGCGGCAATGCCAGTGAATGCCGGAAAAATGAAGGTGAACACCTCGAAGAACGAGAATCGCTTTACAGTCTCTCCGGATGCGGTGGTCAACACGTCAGGAATGGTCGCCAAGGGACTCAAATTCGGGTTCCCTGGGCCGCTTCCCAGGAAGAACAAGACCAAAGCCAAGAACAGCAACACGACCACGATGTAAAGGGCCTTGACACCGAGGTTTGCCCCCTTCCCCACCATCAACATCGTCAACAACGCCATCACCCCAAGGTTGACCCACATGGGGTCAATGGCCACGCCATGGACCACATCGGCCCAATGCAACACATCGCGGCAAGCGACGGTAAATGCAATGACGTAAAAGGCCACACTGATGGCTTGGGACAAGTACAACGCCAACCCAATGGCCCCCCCAATGTTCAGACCAAAAGACCTGGAAATCATAAAATAAGCACCACCACCTTCAACTTTTTGATTCGTGGCGATTTCCGCCACTGCGAGGGCTGTGGGCACCGTCACCAAATGACCCACGAAGACAATCATCAACGTGGAGACCAAGCCGATGTGGGCCACGGCGTACCCGAATCGCAAGAAAAGGATGGCCCCCAAGATGGTGGAGATGGCCGTCAAAAACACCGGCCAGGTGCCCATCGTCTTGAGGTTTTCATGCGGGGTCATCGACGTCCGTTCAAGTTGGTGTTCCACTTGACCACGGCATGCAGGGGCATGTGGTCGCTGATGAAAAAGCCTTTGACGATCACCTCATCAACGCACGTCCATGTGGCCTCCAAACCTTTGACGTACACGGCGTCAATGCGCGGCCCGCCTGCCGACCCCTCCGGCTTGAAGGTGGTGTAGGTGGGGAATTCTCGACGGCATCGGACTTTGGGGTTGTTGTAGGTGTTCACGAAGCCGGCGTCGGACAAGGCCATCCTGCCTGGGGAAGCCTGCACTTCATTGAAGTCCCCAAGCAGCGCCGTGGCGTCTGCCTCGCATGCGGCGTCAAGCAAGGCAATGAAGTCCCCAGCGAATTCCCGCGCGTCCACAGACACGTGGCTCCAATGCGTGTTGTACACCCTTAGCGTCTTGCCATCGGCCTTGTGATGCAACGTGACCACGGTCACAATGCGTGGCAAATCCGCCGCAGGGTGAATGGCACCAGGGATTTTCCAGTCGCGGGCAAGCCACAAGGTCTGGCTCTGCAGCAACTCCCACTTGTTCTTGTCGTAGAAGATGGGGCAAGCCTCTCCTCCCCCGTTCTCGTCGCGTCCACTCCCGACATGGGCCATCCATGGGAGCCGCGATGCAAGGTCGTCCACCTGATGAGGCAAAGCCTCTTGGACGCCCACGACATCGTAAAAACCGACGATTTGGGCCACTTGATCGCGCCGCTCCTCCCAAGTCAAGGGATCGCCCGGGTTGTCGAAACGCACGTTGAATGTGGCCAACGACCACTCGCCTTCTCGCATTTGGCCTGAAGCCGGCGTCATGCCCCATAAGGCACACAGCACGAACAGCACCCAGCGACAAATTTGTTCGGACGAATGAGGCATCTCTCAAAGGTACCGCATCCCGAGACAGTACCTTCGCGGCAAACCAAGGACATGGGAGGACATCGACGTGTGAAGCGGACATTTCACAAGGGACAGATTCTGAAGCTTCAGATTGAAGACATGGCGTTCGGAGGCAAAGGCATCGCTCGCCTGGAAACAGAAAAGGGGCCGTTTGTGGTCTTTGTTCAGAATGCGTTTGCAGGCCAAACCGTCGAGGCACAAGTAGTGAAGTGCAAGTCCAAACATGCCGAGTGCCGCCTGTTGCGGGTGCTTGAAAAGGCGGAGTTCGAAATTGAACTTCCCTACCAAGCCATTCCCGGAGCGCCCTACGCCACCGTGCCCATGCACCTCCAGCATGAATGGAAGACAGCCACAGCGCTTGACCTCTACCGCAAAATTGGAGGGGTCGAGAATTTGAACGACACCTTCCAAGGTCTCGTGCCCTCCCCCGCAAGCTGGCACTACCGCAATAAAATGGAGTACAGCTTCTCGGAGATCAGGCATGACCTCGAGACCGACGAAAAAGTGGACGACTTTGGGCTGGGGTTCAAGCACCGCGGCACATGGTGGGCGGTGGAGAATTTGGACGCCGACAGCGGACTGTTCGATTCTCTGGTCGAATCCACGCTTCACCAAGTGCGAGGGTGGTGTGAAGCCACAGGGCTGCCCGCCTGGCACCCTCCGCAACGAAAAGGCTTCTTCAGATTCCTTGTGGTGCGCAAGAGTCTGGCAGACGGAGGGCTTCTTGTCAACCTTGTGACCACCTCTGACGCGCCCTTGGATGTGGAAGGGTTCGTGGGCTTGATTCGTGGCTTGTGGGGCGATCGGGGGCAAGGCATCCTTCACACCTTGAACGACGACGTCGGCGAACGTGTTGAAGCCCGCGAAGGACAATCCAAGGTCATTTGGGGCGAAAGCACGTTGAAGGAAGTGCTGCACGGGTTGTCATTTGGCATCAGCATGGCTTCGTTCTTTCAGACCAACCCAGCATCTGCCCAACAGTTGTACGCCGAAGTCATGGCCCTCGCTTTGGAAGACATCGAGTCTCGCCCAGGCCAAGTCATCATGGACCTGTTTTGCGGAACCGGCACCATCGGCCAAATCCTAGCCAAACACGCGCAAGTGCCTGTCGTCGGGGTGGACATTGTGCCCCAAGCCATTGAAGATGCGCGTGAGGCGGCGACGCGCAACGGCATCGAAAATGTCTCCTTCTTCGCGGCAGATGCCGGGAAATTCCTTTTGGAGCATCCAGAATACCAGGGCAAGCTGCACACCGTCGTGCTCGACCCGCCCCGCGCAGGCATCTCGCCCAAGACCCTCCGCAAGGTGATGCGGCTCGAGGCCCAGCGGATTGTTTACGTCAGCTGCAACCCTGCAACCCAGGCCCGTGACTTGGTGGAACTGCGAACGCATGGGTACGCCCTGAAGTCCTTGAAGCTTGTGGATCAATTCCCGCACACCGCCCACGTGGAGGCGGTCGCTTTGTTGGAGAAAATCCCGAACTTGGCCTCATGAGCGCGCAACGTGATTTGGTCATGACCCACGACAATGTGGTTCGCAAACTGGACCGCATGGCCAGGGAGCTTTTGGAAGTGCATTACCAGGAGTCCACACTCGTCCTCGTTGGCGTGGCAGGCCAAGGGCAGGCGTTGTGCGAAGCTTTGTCCTCAAGGCTGACGTCCTTGTCCGACCTCGAAGTGGTGACAGGGACGTTGACAATGCACAAAGACTTGCCGCTGGAGCACGAGATGCATTGCGACGTCGACATGACCGCTTGGAACCACAAGATTGTCATCTTGGTGGACGATGTTTTGAATTCGGGCCGAACGTTGATCCACGCTGTTCGTTTCGTCCTGGAAGGCCATCCGCGCGAAGTTCATACGGCGGTACTTGTCGACAGGAAGCACCGGTCCTTCCCCATTCGAGCCGACTATTGCGGCTTGACACTGAGCACCCACCACAACGAAAACATTGCCGTCGACTTGTCCGACCCCGACCGCACCTCGGTTCACTTGGAGCGCCCTTCTCTCTGAGTCAAGTCCCTTCGAGCCTCCAGCGCACCTGAGCCAAGGCGTCGTCCAAGAGGACGTCTGTCCAATCCCCCTGTTTCCACGTGATGTCGGCTTGTCCATAGCATGCAGCCCGAGTCAACATCATCCTTTGGACGTGTTTCGCCAGCGCCTGGTCCGTTTTCCCCTTCAACAAGGGACGGGTGTCCAACGAGGACTCGAGCCTTGGCAACAACACCTCGAGGGGGGGCAATAAGGCGACCACAAGCGACTTGCGGCGCATCCACTCCATCGCCCCGTCGGCGCAGGGTGTTCCTCCGCCCGTCGCCAACACAATCGGCTCATTGGAGCGCAACGCGTCGCTCAAGGCGTCCTGTTCCGCCTCCCGAAAGGCGGACTCGCCAAGCTTTGAGAACACCTGTGGGATGGACATGCCAAGCATGCGCTCCACCTCGGCATCGATGTCTTGGAAGGGACGGCCCAGCCGCTCGGCCATGGCTCGGCCGACGGTTGTTTTGCCGCTGCCCATGAAGCCTATCAGTGAAAGGTGCATGCCTCGGGTCATTTGATGTTGACGGCAAACAACTCGCGGCCTTCCAAGCGGCCTGTGAGACGGTCTCCCGGTTGCACTGCAGCCACCCCTTCGGGTGTTCCTGTGAACAGAAGATCCCCCATTTTCAGCGTCATGAATGTGGACACTTCGGCGATCAACCGATCCACCGAGAACAACATGGCCGACGTCTCCCCCGACTGAACCACTTGATCGTGGTTCTGCAAGGTGAACGCCAAGTCGTTCACGGGCTTCCCCAATTCCGCCAGCGGCACAAAGCCACCCACCACAGCGGATCCGTCGAATGCTTTGGCCCGTTCCCAAGGATGGCCCTTCGACTTCAATTCAGCTTGAATGTCGCGGGCGGTGAAATCGATGCCCAACCCCACTTCGTCGTAGTAGCGATGGGCGTGGTGTTCTGAAATGGTCTTCCCAATGCGGTTGATCTTGACCACCAATTCGATCTCGTGATGCACCTCTTGGGTCCACGTAGGAATGTAGAAGGGGTGCTTGTGACTGAGAATGGCGCTTTGCGGTTTCAGAAACACCACGGGCTTGGATGGCACTGGGTTTCCAAGTTCCTTGGCGTGCTGCGCGTAGTTGCGTCCGATGCAGATGATCTTCATTCTTCCACAAAGAACGCCACCTCCACCCGCCTGTCCAAGGCACCTCGATTCTGGGCACGTTCTTCCCCGAAGTAGTTGAGCACAACACGTGTCGAGGCGACGCCGCTTTCCAAGAGGTGGGCCCGTGCAGCTTCTGAGCGACGTTTCGACAAGGCTAAATTGGCAGCTCGGTCGCCTTTCACATCGGCGTGGCCTGTGCACACCACGCGCAAACGCTCGTGCATGCCCATCACCTCGACGACTTCGTTCAACTGCAACTGCGCAGCCAACGTCAACCGGGTGCTTCCCTCGTAAAACTGCACACTGAACGATTCCGGCAAATTCAAGGTCCGCAATTCCGAATCCGACGCGGGCGTTGTGCGCGAAGGAGTCCAAGCCCGCTCCGCCCAATCCCTGGCGCCAGAGGACCGGTTCTCAAGCTTGGCGAGCCTCTCGTTTTGGTTTTCAAGCAAATCCAACACACGAAGCATCATCTCCTCGAGTCCCCCGGTGGCTGGGGAATCCGGGGTCACAAGGTCGTCCCAGTCTCCATCCTCATCGCCGTCCAGGAGCGACATGGATTCGAGTGAGAAATTCAGCTCCAACGGCTTCAACTCTTGGTTCACCCCAAGCTCCATCCATTCTTCGAAGCTGTCCTCAGAGACGCTCTGTTCGATCGTGCCGATTTTTTGGAGCAGTCCTCGGTTGACGAAGCGCCCAAGCTCCACACCCGCTTGGAGCAGGATTTCTTGAATACGCTGTTCCACCAGGACGTAGAGGTTCTCTTCGAAGCTTCGTGGCTGCCCCGTCCGAAAACGCTCTGCATCGCGCGGGTCCAGTTCTTCAAAGTCCAAGAGCAAGTCAGACACCTGGGGCGAAAAACCCTGGAACTTGTCGGTCCCTGCGAACGACCGAATCCGCAACATGTCAGACACAATGCGGTCCATGTCGCGCGAAACAGAACGCACAGACTCAGCCCAACCCAGATCAGTGTCTGTCAAGAGAATTTGTCCCCGCAAATAGACCCCCAACGCGTCGACGGTGAGTGCACGAAGTTGCTCCAATTCAGGGTCCGGCGCACTGGCGTAATAATTGACGACAAGGGTGCCCTCTTTTTGGTCTTGGGCGACCCAGCCGGGCTTGGAGGATTGGCCATGCGCAAGCCAGGACCATCCTGCAAGGGCCAAAAGCCCCAGGATGCGTCGGGCACGTCGCGGGGCACGCTGCGCCGATGGCATGGTCTCCATGCCTGCAATTTCGTGAATTTTATGTAAATCACTTACCCTCCCTTCGAACCACGGTGCGGACAGTGTAAAGCAGGATCTTCAAGTCCAACAACAATGAGATGTTTTCGAGGTACATGATGTCGTACCGCAGGCGCTGCCTCATTTGATCCACATTCTCCGCGTAGCCATATTTGACCTGCCCCCATGATGTGATTCCCGGTCGAACTTGCTGAAGTCGCAAAAAATGCGGACTGTGGCGGACAATTTGGTCTGTAAAAAAGGCCCGTTCAGGACGCGGGCCCACCATCGACATGTCTCCTTTCAACACGTTCCAAAACTGAGGCAGCTCGTCGATTCGGGTCTGGCGTAATTTTTTACCCACCGCAGTGATTCTGGGGTCATTTTCCGAACTCAGTCGCGGCTTCACCCCCTCCGCATCCACCACCATGGTGCGAAACTTTACAATCCTAAAAGGCTTCCCATGCAAACCCAAGCGCTCCTGCTTGTAGAACACCGGACCTGACGAACTCCTGCGAATCGCCAGCGCCACCCCTGCCAACAAAGGCGACAGGGCCAACAGGGCCAAGGCACTGAGGGACACGTCCAACCCACGCTTGACCACGCGCATGCCCGCAGTCAGCCCTGGCTTGCTCAAATTGACCAGTGGCACCCCAAACAAATTGGACGAACGAACCGTCCCGGCCATGTAATCGAGGGCACCAGGCACCACCAGAATGTCCACTCCTCTTCCCTCCAAGAGTGCAATCCAACCCAAAGTCGAAGGATCGTCTCCCACTCGCGTGGTCAATACCGCGCGGTCCACAGGATGAGTGTCCAGCCACGACTCCAGCGACTTCAATCCCGCCCCGAGGTCTTCAAGCGTCCACGTAGCCACCACGTTCCACCCCAACTTCCCTGGCGTACGTGAGACGTCTTTCAGAAAGGCCTCGTTTCCAGCTTTGTCCCCCACGACCAAAGTGGAATAAGCCCATTTGCCACCCTGGACGTTTCTCACCACACGCGATGTCCAACACCAGCGAGCGCCCAGAATCAGTGTCAGGTGTGTCCCCATCCATACACCCAATGTCTCGTAATGGTCCACATGAGTGCGGGTCACGTCGTCCAACAGAAGCAGGAAGAACAACAGGACACCACCCAAAGCTGCCGACCGAAAGGACTGTCGAACCTCCAACCCACGGTGGCGTTGACGCACGTCCAAATACATCCCCATGCACGCATGCAACCCCACCCAAAAAAGTGGGACCACCACCATGGCTTTTAAGAAATTCTCATCCGGAGTGATGTCGATCTCCATCCCAAAACGCCTCGGCTCGACCACCGCCTTCCGAAACGTGAACAGAACGGCCCAAGCCAGCGCCGAAGCCAATGCGTCGGTCACCAGATACCGCCAGGTCCATGGCGTCCAAGGCTTGGCATGAGGCGTGCGATCAATCGGCAAAGTGCACAAATTTGAAGTTGTCCAACCAGATGTTGCCCTCGCTGCCGTCTGCAGGAATGCTGGCGTTCAGCGCAATTTCAAACGCCGCAGCGTCCTGCATGGTGGACAAGGCAGGGTACAAATCCAAGTACATCTTGTTCCACTCGCAAATCCCTTCCTCGTCGCAGGTCGGGTTGAGGCCGAGAATGGGCAAACGACCTGCCTGGCTACCGCCCAACACGTCCAGGCCCACCAAGAATCCTACGTCGCATTTGTAGTTGAACTCGAGGTAGACCTCTCGGTCCCGGGGGAGGTTGTAAAACTGCTCGCTTGTGGCTGCGTTGAGCTGTGTGTGGGCGCTGTCCAACTTGATGTACCCTGAAGCTGTCCCCTCGAACACCTGGAGAGGCTCAGTTTGTCGGATCACCTCAGCGTTGCTGTTGGACCCCGCCAAAAACCGGTTGGCCGACTCGAAATCTTCCGCGAGGATGACTTTGGTGGTGAGCCCAATGTGGTCCACGTAGCCCCCGCCAAAATCGACAGATTCCACCGTGGCAGGATCGCCGTCGAGGCTCACCGTGGTGACGTCGTAATAACGGTACGGGCGGCGGGTGGCGGCCACCCCGTTGGCTCGAATGCCCGGCACCAAAGTGACCATTTGAGGGGAACCTTGGGGAAGGGCGATGGTCGCCGGCAAAGGATACACCCCTAGAACGTCCGCGGCGCCATAGATCCAAACCTCTTCCACACGGTGGGAATTCGTGCCTTGCTCCGGAGTGGTGGTCAGGGTGTACGAAGACACTTCAAGCACCTCTGGCGCACCCGGATCCCATTGCGACACATCGCAGCCCAGAAGGGCAGCAGCCCACAACATCCAAAATCCGCGTTTCACACCGCAAAGGTAGGGGCTCGAGGGAGGATGTATGCGCTCAGGTTTGGCCTACTTTTGCCTGCAAACTGCCCAACCTTTTCTCCATGAAGTTCTTCATCGACACCGCCAACCTTGACCAAATCCGCGAAGCCCAAGCCTTGGGCATTCTTGACGGAGTGACCACCAACCCCTCCCTCATGGCCAAAGAAGGCATTTCAGGCGACGACGCGGTCAAGGCTCACTACAAGTCGATTTGCGACATCGTGGATGGAGACGTGAGCGCAGAAGTGATTTCCACGGATTTTGAAGGCATGGTTCGCGAAGGTGAAACCCTCGCAGCGCTCCATGAAAACATCGTGGTGAAGGTGCCAATGATTCAAGAAGGCATCAAGGCCATCAGCCACTTCACCGACCACGGCATTCGGACCAATTGCACGTTGATCTTCAGCCCAGGTCAAGCCTTGGTGGCCGCCAAAGCAGGCGCGGCCTACGTGAGCCCATTCATCGGCCGCTTGGACGACATCAGCTCTGACGGCATGGGCCTCATCGAAGACATCCGCAACATCTTCGACAACTACGACTTCGGCACAGAGATCCTGGCAGCCAGCGTTCGGGGCCCCATGCACGTGATTGAATGCGCGCAGATGGGCGCAGATGTGATGACTGGGCCATTGAGTGCCATCGAAGGGTTGATGAAACACCCTTTGACAGACATCGGTCTGGCCAAGTTCCTTGCGGACCACGCCAAGTCGAACGGCTGAATCCCCTTGCGTTTTGGCAGACCTGCTGAAACTCCACGACCAGAATCCTGACCCGCGGAAGGTGCGTGAAGTGCTTCGTGTGCTGAACCGGGACGGCCTTGTGGTTTGTCCCACAGACACCGTCTACAGTTTTGCAGCCAAGCTGGGAAGCCCCAAGGCGTTTGATCGTTTGGCCCGGGCCAAAGGCATCAAAGCTGAGAAAGCTGAGTTTTCCCTGCTCTGCGCCGATTTGAGTGACCTGAGCAAGTACGCCCAGCACCTGAGCAATCCCCTGTTCAAGGTGATGAAGCGTGCCCTGCCTGGACCGTACACCTTCATCCTTCCAGCGAGCAGCGAAGTCCCGAAGCTTTACCGAAGCCGGAAAAAGACCATTGGCATCCGCGTGCCCGACCACCCTGTTGCGCTTCACTTGCTCAGAGAAATCGGAACGCCCTTGGTGGTGAGCAGCGTGCACGATGAAGACGAGGTGCTGGAATACACCACGGACCCCGAGCTCATTTGCGAACGCCACGGACGTATGGTCGACCTCGTCATCGACGGTGGGATTGGACAATTGGAAGCCTCCACTGTCCTTGATTGCACAAGCGGTGAACCTGAATTGATACGCCAAGGTTTGGGGCCCGTGGACGGATTGTTCTAACGAAGTCTGCGGTCAGTCGCGGGCACGGGCAGCCAGCATGGGCACGAAGGCGGCCGTGCCGTGGTCTTTCTTGGTGAACTCCCGCTCACTGATTCGGTCAATGGTCCACATCCGCTGAGTCTCTCCTCCTCCAACCGGAATGACCATGCGCCCGCCCAATTTCAATTGCCCCAACAACGCTTGAGGCACGTCGGGTGCGCCGCATGTGATGATGATGCGGTCAAAGGGGGCAAATACGGGTTTGCCCTTGTATCCGTCGCCATAATACAAAGATGGCTTCCAGCCCATGGCTTTCAACAAGGGACCTACGGCATCAAACAAAGCCTTCTGCCGCTCAATGCTGTGAACCTTGTACCCCAAGGCGCAAAGCACGGCACACTGGTACCCACTCCCGGTCCCAATTTCCAGGATGGAAGCCCCCGGTTGGGCGTCAAGCAACTCGCTTTGCTTGGCGACGGTGTGGGGCTGGCTGATGGTTTGACCCGCAGCAATTGGGAATGCCTTGTTGGAGTAGGCGAATTGTGAAAAGGCCGAATCCATGAAAAAGTGACGAGGCACTTCGTCCATCGCCGACAACACGCGCTCGTCCCGGATGCCCATGCCTTTCAACTCCTCCAAGAGCTTTCTCCTCTGGCCCTTGTGCATGTACGTATCCTCCGGCAATTGCATGGTCGCAAACTACCTCCACCAAGCGCAGCAGATGTGCACTTCATGTGTGCAATTTTCACATCGCATTGGTGAACAGCGACACAGGCCCCCTGTAGCTTCGCGGCATGGTCAAACACTGGTTCAATTGCAAGGTGAGCTCGCGGTCGTTGGACAGCGAAGGTGCGGAAGTGAAGAAAGTCGAGCAGTTCGTGCTCGACGCCTACACCTACACGGAGGCGGAGACACGCATGACCCAAATCTGCGAGCACGAAGGCATTCGGCCTTTTGAAATTACCCAATTGACCAAAACAAACCTCATAGAGGTGATCCGTTTTCAGGAATGCGACAAGTGGTTTCGGGTCAAGGTGGCCATGACCACATTCGATGCAGACAAGGGCTCGGAAAAGGAAAGCAATCAGCACATCCTGCTGAGCGCCATGGACGTTCGAGACGCCTTTGACAAAGTGTCGAGCCACATGAATCAACTTGGCGTGGGATATGTCATCCCGTCCATTGCGTACCAAAAAATCGTGGAGGTGTTCCCCCAGGATGAGTGGCAAGTTGTGGACGGCCAAGAGCAACCCAAGGAAGACGCCGCGCCGGTCGAAGCTTGACCTCAGGTCACACCATCCAACTCCATGCACTGTCGTACGCGTCGTGCTTCTGGGCGTGGTCGAAGAGGTCGGCCAAGAATGCATCAGTGGACAACGTGGCGCTGTCGCCCACCAACATGCAAGCCATTTTTGCGCGGGTTTGAGCCACGTGAATCCTGCGGCTCTCGCTCAGAAATCCGACTTCTCCTTTGTCGTTGCTCCGCGTCAAAGACACAATCATCGCGTCCCGTTCCTGGCCCTGAAACCCGTCTACTGTGTGGATTGTAACGGCTGTCTGGCGCAAGGCTGGATGTGCGCGAAGATGGTCTGACCATCCTTCACGAAGCGTTTCTACCTGGGCCGCGTAGGGCGCCACAATTCCCAGCGAAATGTCTGGGTGCGCAGTCAACCATTCCACAGCACGGTCCAAGACAAAGGCAGCCTCGTCCGGGTTGGAGACGCTGCCCCCCTCTTTAGAACGAACTTCCTCAAATCCACAACCTGCCGAATCGACAACAACCCATGGCTTGATCCCATCCAGGGTGCGACCTCCAACGTCGGGATGCGCATTCAATTGACCGTCGTAGAACTTCATGTTGCCAAACGCCATGATGGATTCGTTCATCCTATGCTGCACCTGCAACAAGTGGGTGTGTCCAGGGTGGCGTTCAACCAGGCGTTCCATCATCGTGTTCGACAACACCTCTGCGCCTAGGCTCTTTACGGTTGGAGGCAACTGGCACGGGTCCCCCGACAACACCAACCTCTTTGCGTGTCTCATGGGGATCAACGTCGCCGGAGGTAAGGCTTGCGCCGCCTCGTCGACCATGGCCACGTCAAATTTCACACCCCTTAAACGTCGGTCGTCGCAGCCCACCAAGGTGGCGCATACCACATCGGCTTCCCGAATGACTTTTTCAGCCAAATACGCTTCGAGTTCCTCTGCTTCCTTCCTCAGGGCGCGAGCCTCAGCGCGGGACTGCCTGCGGGCTTCGCGTTGGGCCGCGTCAAAATTGCGCACATGCCTGTCTGCGTCGCGCTGTTGTTGGGCGGCGTCCCGTCGCGTCTTCACCACCCTCGCATATTCTGGCAGTTGCTGAACCCGAGCATCAAGGGTTGTGTCAAGCACATCCTGCTGCACCCTCATGGGGTGACCCACACGAACCACATTCAATCCCAGACAGTGAAAGCGCGCCACCAGCACGTCCACAGCCATGTTGGAAGGGCCTGCTGTCAAGACCTTGTCTCCGGCGTCAATCAGGGCCTTCACTGCAGTCACCAAGGTGCTCGTTTTCCCTGTCCCGGGAGGGCCATGCAACAAGGAAATTTGCGGACGTCTCCAGATGTCCTTTGCGGCCTGCAGTTGTCCCGCGTTCAGTCCTGACGCATCCCCTGCTACGGCATCTTCAGCGTGCGGCTCCGGCCATTGTTCCGCCACCCCGAGGGCAAGGTCCCGAAATGCTTTGTCCGCCTCCGAATCCGTGTTGATCCAGTGACTGAGGGCGTGGGCCATGGCATTGTAGCTGCGCTCGTCGGCCCTGGCGTCCACGGTCCACTTGAGATGATGGGGCGACACGCCCTCTGGGCCGTCTCCTTCCAGCACCACCTCCATGTCAAGTCCTCGCATTTTCCGAACGCGGGCTGGCCAAACCCCCAGCGCCTCAGACGCTTCTTCGTCACCCACGGGGCTCAACAACACCGCACTGCCGACCCGAAATGCGTTGGGCAGTCCGCCTCCTTCTCCGCATTCGAGAGACCACATCGCACCGCCAAAGGCATAAGATGCCGCCGTGACAGCCACTGGCGACCAGGACAGTCCCTCCGCACGACGCTGCTTGAGCGACGCGTGTTCCAACAAGGACTGAAGGCGGGTGCGTTCCTCGTTCCTCTCCACCAACAAGGCCTTTGTCCAGGCCGTCAGCACCTCCAGCGCGTCCTCTTTCAAAAGCCCGACTCAGTCCACGATTTGAACGGTGCCTTCCAGCACCACAGGCTTGCCCTCCTCGGGGTAATACTCCACGCCGTTGCCCGCAATGCTGGTGACCACAAGGGGGCCGTCTTCCACAGGGATGGTCAACTTGTAGTAATACAACCCAGATGTGGCGCCGTCCGCCTCGGCATCCCAAAACGAGCTCGCTCCGAAGTCGTCGCTTTCATAGACCACGTTGCCCCAACGGTTGAGGATCACAAGTTCCACGTCCTCGTAGGTCTCGATGCCCGGGATGCGAAACATGTCGTTCGACCCGTTGGTGCCGTATGGGCTGATCACGTTGGGGATGGTGATTTCACAAGTGCCCACCAACAAGTCTGCGTCCGCTTCGCACAACAACCCGCCAAACTCGTCGAATTCCTGCACCACATGGACGTTAAAATATTCAGGATTCACCATGCCTGAAGCGTAAACCGTTTCGCCCAAGGTGTCTGAGAGGAACTCTTCAGGGCCCCACACCACTGTGAAGTCACCGGCTTCCGGATCGCTCACGAAGGCGTTCAATTCCACAGGCTGACCACCACAGTACACATCCGGATTGGCGTCGATGGCTGGGCTGAACGCCACGTACTCCACGTCCACATTTTGGGTGTATTCGCACCCGAAGTTGTTTGTGGCGTGGGCAGTGTAAGTATGTTGGCCTGCTGTCGTCATGGTCACCCCGACGTCGGCACAATCCCAGGCCCCGTCGAGCACGATGTGGCTGTTCTGTTCCAACGTGGTCCAATACGTGCTGTCGCATTCCAGCCCAAACGTGGGGGTGAAACTCAATTCCGACGGGTACAGGCTGTCCGCAAACTGGATGGCCCAATCAAAGACAAATCCGTTGTCGGACGCCCACAAGTCGCAAATCTCCATTTGCCAAACGCCGTTCAAAGGACAACCGTCCAGGTTGCCCCACGTTTGGACACTCTCATAGTCCCCAGGCAGGAGTGTGCCGGTGGTGTTTTCTTCCCACGTCCCGTTGGTGGCGTCGGGTGTCCAGAAATAATCAAACCCTTCGCCAGGGGTGTTTGGATCCGCGTCGTTGTCCACAGGAACTCCCAAAAACGTACCTCCGCCGCCTTGCTGGTGCACCATCATGCTTTGGCCATTGGGGCATTCAAATGTGATTGTCAAGTCC
>MDSV01058515.1_pt1 | contig 16094 bp, 33 predicted proteins | sample 810851 | NCBI WGS metagenome assembly MDSV01 (sample SAMN05326640, study PRJNA326480) | marine metagenome | isolation source: seawater | place: Atlantic Ocean: North East | collected 2012 | reverse complement strand
CAGCCTATCCTTGAGGGTAAGGGCGTCTTCCTTAAGAAGATTAACGAGTGGGTCAAGCCTGCTGCCGGTTTCACCGTGTTCGCTACTGCCAACACTAAGGGTAAGGGCGACATGGATGGCCGCTTCTCTGGTACGAACATCATGAACGAGGCCATGCTCGACCGCTTCCCTGTCACTATGGAACAGCCGTACCCTACCCGTGCTACTGAGAAGAAGATTGTTCTCAAGAACATGGACAACTTCGGTGCCCGTGACGAGGAGTTCGCCGACCTTCTGGTCCAGTGGTCGGAGATTATCCGCAAGACCTACTACGAGGGTGGCGTCGATGAAATCATCACCACGCGCCGTCTCAACAACATCGCCCAGGCGTTCTCCATCTTTGGTGACCGTATGAAGGCGCTCGAAATGAGCATCGCCCGTTTCGATGACGATACAAAGGAATCGTTCCTTTCACTGTACACCAAGATTGACGTAGACGCTACGCCGACCGCCGCCGATTCTGGTGACAACACCTGTCCTTTCTGAACCTGTCATAAGGAGAATTCACATGACAACTTTCACTAATGCTCATCCCCTGTTCAACGAGTCCGTGCCACGTGCGTATGCGGACCTCAAGCCACGCCAGCAGACATTCGTACATATGCTGTATGAAGCAGGCGCCACCGGTAACACTGTTGCCCGTGGTATCGTCAAGAGTACCCATGCGGCTGCTACTGACTTTCCCTGGCCTTCGTGGTTGACTGGCGATAAGACTCGCCGCTGTAACCGTGGGATGTTCTATCTTCCCGAACTCGCAGAGTACGCAACCAATATCGTTGACGACCCTGCGCCGACCGCCGCTGAACCTGAACTGGAGATGGCACATGTTTGATGATTTCGATACTCAAGTACAATGCGAAGAACTTTTCGACTTCACGCCTACGGATGATGACTACATGGAGGACGGCATTGATACCCGCCTCGACGACACGCAAGACGGCGTAGTACTTGATGACGAAGACGAAGACCTCATTGATGCCCATGGCGGCGTCACTGGGGCGGGAATGGAGTTGCTCGCCTGCATGGATGCACGCGGCGACTTCGCGTCCTGAGAAACGGGTTTTAACAGTGCCACGAAGTTTAAGTACCTACCCCATATATGTGCTTAGTTCCTCTGGTGTCCTCTCCCGTCCAAGGTTCGCCTGTCCAGAATCGCGTTTAACAGTCCACGGTAAAAAAGTTTATTTGAAGTACCTAACCCAAAATTTTTTGCCACAAAATTTACACCCATCAGAAAGTCCAGAAAAGGAAGTCCAGATGCAAAAAAACATTGACAAAATCAGAGATTTACTCTCCGAAGCGGTAGCACTCCTCGCTGAAATCGAGTACAATAACCGTCATCAGATGCAGTTCGATTACTCGTCCAGTATCGACAACGAAGTCCAGAATAAGGAAACCAATTCATGAAACTAGGTAAACGAGAAATCACTAAGTTCCGCGAGAACTACGAAGTCCAGGAATCGAGTTCCTTCATTAAGGAACATGTCACACTCGCCGTCACCTTCGATGAGAAGGATGATGTCAAGCGCCTTCGTGCGAAGTGGAATCCTGCCGAAGACGGTAACGGTGGTTTCTGGTCTATCGGTGTCAAGTTCCTCAACGACACCTGCCCGTTCGACGATGACGAGCATTGGGGTGAGGGTGGTTCCGGTACGGTTCTCGACTGGTTGAACAATCACAAGATGATTCACAGTCAGTTCGGTAACCTCACGAAAGACCTTCGTGATTCTCTCTCGCCCGTCCGTGGTGATGCCCACGGGGTCGTTACCTATTCGCTCGAACCGCCTATCGGTATCGACGGCGACCGTGAGGGCAGTACGGTTCTCTTTCAGGAGTTTGAGTGTCCTAACTCATTCCCCTACATTCGCGTCGGTGATGATTACATGACCGCATCGGATGGTCGTGACAAGTGGAACGCCCTCGTAGAGAAGGGGTACACCCGCTCATGAAGTTCCTTACACCAAGCACATTCACAATCTCCGATGCCGTAGAGAAGTTGACCCACGCGGAGGAAAAGATTCATGAGATGGAAAACTACGGTATGCTCTCGACACCGGAAGGCCATGAAGTCCTTGTGCGTACTCTTCTCCTTCACCAGTTGATTACGCAAACCTACGGTCCTGAGTGGTTCTCCGAGGATGAAGTGGAGAACCTGAACGAATTCATCGAGTACCTTGGCGCCGTGATTATGGAAGTTGAAACAGGCGAAACCTATGACGATTGAACAGACAACGAACGAACCGAACGAACAAAAAGTTTTCGAATACCTTGATGCCCTTCGGGAGTCCGGTGCCACAAATATGTTCGGCGCCACCCCTTACATTCAAGAGCGATTCGAGACAACCCGCTACGAGGCACAACGCCTCCTTACACAATGGATGGAGACTTACAGTGAACGACACAGTTCTTGACAACGGGGGTGATGTGTGGACTCTGGTGAATCACAGTGGTGGTTTTATTCACTACGCCGTTTTCCGCCACCACAAGGGCGCGGCAGGTGGCAACTGGGAGTACACCATTCAGTTCTCTAAGAAGACTGGCGGTTTCAGTCGAGAGATTCCCGGGACCGCGAACACCGCCCGCGAGGAGTGGAACACGTTGGTTGCGGCAGGATGGACTCGTACCCACCGGCAAAATCGCAGTGTTGCTCCGCAACAAGTTGCTTCGCGTTCAACCAGAGAACCCTATTCAACAAACAGCAATTACGCACTCGAAGCGTAGAAAGAAGAAGACAATGACTGATATCAAATATAGTGAAGTACGAAACGGTAAGATGAAATGCGAGTATCTCAATGTGTGGAAAGACCTGAGCGAGTTCAGTGTCAATCTGTTCTGCAAGAGAACCCGAGGCCTTCAACCAATCTGCAAGGAAGGCATGAAACTAAAGATTGAGGAAGGTAAGGCAAAGTCGAAGAACAAGAAGTCCACTGCTCCTGCATTGCCGACGGTTTCGGACATCGAAAGTCGTATCTCCAATAAACTCAGTAACTTCATCGACGAGAAGTCCGGAGAACTTCGTACTGCCAAGGCAAGTCAGAAGCGATTCAATAAGGGCAAGATGGACATCCAGATTGTCAACGGAAAGGTACAGGTGACGATTTGAAATTCGTGAAAACCAAATTGGATACAAAGAACGACAAGAAGGCAGTCTTCGAACATCGAGGACAATTCTATCTGTACTCGTTCGTCAACAACGAGGACATGCATGTCAACGAAACGATGGTCTTTCCATGCGACAAGGACGGAGAAGTCCGTGACTACGCCGAAGTGGCAGTGGACTCTGGTTATGTCGCTAGTGCAGTGATGATGGAAAATTTGCGACGAAGACTCGATTCGATGGTTGACACAAATTCAGAATAAGGTACAATACACACATGCTAACACCAAACGACAAAATGTCATTTACAATCCAGTTCGAAACAGTGGGCGACCGTGCGAAGTTCTATGGACTTCTCTACGAGAACAAGGTTGCTTGCGATTCGCTTGCACAAGGTCAAGACTTCGAAACCGGTAAGTACATCTTCTCGGCGACCATCGATGCAGAGGCCATCACCGTCGAGGACTTGGATGACTGCATTCGCCAGTCGAACGGAGTGACACTACTTTGCGGTTGATTGTCGAAGAAGAATACGGATTCAAGTATTGGTTGTGGGATGTTGAAGGAACCAAAGAGGATGTCCTCAGCAACTTCAAGAAGGTGACCAGTGTCCCGACCTACTACGCAGAACGCGACAAACTCGGTGGTTCATGGCAAGAAGTCGAATGGGAAGAGTGGCGTGACATTGGTGCGTTTGGTGAGTATGATGGGTACGCCCACATTCACAACCACGATGACAGCAAACTTCACTGGAACGAAGGAAAGGTAGAACTAGTCGATGAAAAAAATTAATGTAACAATCGAATACGACGAGTGCTGTAGGAAGAAGGCCGTGAAGCAGAAGGTCAAGCGTCCTGGCGGCCGTTATGTCATGGACCGCGTGATGGTTCCGGTCAAAGACCCCAAGTGTTGGGAAGTCATTACCGTCGAGAACACGGCGGAGTTGACACCGGGCCAGCGCCTCACCGAGAGGCAGATGAAGGCGTTCATGAAGTTGTCCACATACAACATCACCGTAGGATTGCCTGGGCAGTTCCGCGTAACGAACAGTAGGTATTGACATGCATTGCTTAGATTGCGGAACACAAATCACAGAAGCAAGAATGCAGGCGATGCCCGATACTGACTATTGCGTACAGTGTGCAGACAAGCACACAGAACCCGTGGTCGGTCGTATGATTTACAGTCACAAGACTGCCGGTGAACTTGTCTTTGCGAAAGGTAAAGAGAACATTCGCCGCCTGAACAGAGAGTATGCCAGAGCAAGATGAATCCTGATTACTACAAAGACTATCACGAAGAGTGCTACAAAGAATACGCGAAGCGTGATGTAGACAAGGTTTGTAAGGAGTGGTTTGAAGAAACTATCGACCAGGCGAATCGCTATCGTGACGGTGAGAGTAAGCAAGCAAAAGACAGGACCGCAGAAGTAAAGCGACTCCGTAAGGAGAACGAACGCCTGCGAGGACTTGTCAAACGGTCATGGGAAGATGGATACGAGACTGCCGGTGCGGACGAGTTTTCCACCCAACGAACCGATTTCGAAAGCACCGATATTGCAAAGGAGATTCAATGAATCGCAATCAAATTAATAGTGCAATCAACACCAACAAGAAGGTAATGAGAATGCGTGAACTGGTCGAACAGATTCGCGGAAACTTTGAAGGGTTTGAGGCCGAGATTACGATTGAGAATCCTAGTCGTGACCTACAGGACTGGTTCCTGTTGATGAACGAGGCGATTCGCCGTGCGACCGATGATTCGGCATCACTTCGCACGAACGCGGAACTGGAAGTTGAGGTTGCAGACCTTAACGAAGACAACGACATGGACGATGATTCGATGACGATGGAAGATGCTATCGCAAAGATTATGATGAGTCAGGGTAATGAGTGACCCCGCCGACCGCCGCAAAAAGGACAATGAAACCAATGCAATTCAAAAACAGTCTAACAAGTGGTTTAACAATCCTGACAAGTTGCGCCCTGATGGGCATGACGAGTCACTTCTCGATGAGTGCCGACAAGAGACATGCCCACCTTCTCGACGCAATCTGCACAGTTGAGTCCAACTGCGATGACGATGCCGTTGGCGATGGTGGAGATTCCATCGGTGCGTATCAGATTCAGTATGCGTACTGGAAGGATGCCACGGACTTCGACAAGTCCATCGGTGGGTCATATCAGGACTGCAAAGATTCTGAATATTCTCGGAAGATTGTTCTTGCGTACTGGTCTAGGTATGCTATAATTGACCGTGTTGGTGAGGAAGTCACCGACGAAGACCGTGCGAGAATCCACAACGGAGGACCAAACGGATACAAACGAAACAGTACGAACAAGTACTGGACTAAGGTCAAAGCGGTTTTGACCACTACTAAAAAAGGAGATAACCAATGACTAGTTACAAACAAGAAATTAATTATATTAAAGTAAGTTATAGTATTAATTTAGATAGTGACCGTCACTCAAACCGGACTGCGAGTAAGAGTTTTTCGGTGTCTCCTTCTCCAGTACAAAGCCGCGGGACTGCTTGACAGTCCCACCTTAGTCTCCATAACTCAGTTGGTAGAGTATCTGACTTTTAATCAGAGAGTCGCAGGTTCGAGTCCTGCTGGGGACATTTTTGACAAGTGAATAAACATATGTGGGAATTAATTACTCCCACATCGGACGGTGACAGAATGTTTTTTGTTATTGAAGATAATGTATGCGGTTCCCTGTAGTGGGGTGTGAATGCTCAAATGAGTGTAGCAGAATTTGACTGATTCAAGCGTAGTGCGAGTAGGGCATAATCAACTAGATGACCCCGAAAGTTGCAGGTAAATGTTAATCCTGCCCGTCCACCAACTTTTCTTTCAGGAGCCGATGGGGTCCGGTGAAGTGAATCCATGCAGATGGTGCGGTCTGAAGTCCGAGGCGATTCACACTGAAAGTTTTTTGATAAAGTGTATTGACAACAATTAGATAGTTGGTACAATACACATGTAACAATGAGATTGACTCGTTAAGCGACGGCGAGAAAATCAGTATTTCAGAAAGTCGCAATTTTTGGAGGTCATTCATATGACTAAGCGTAGTACTAGTAAGCGTCGAGTTCTCGACCATCTCGCCCGTGGTAACGACATCACCGCGAAGCAAGCATTCAGCCGGTTTGGTGTCAAGAACATGCGTGCCCTTATGAGCAACATCAAGGGTCAGGTCGAAGCATACGGTAACTGGGAAGTGTCCTCACGGACTCTCGATAACGGTTCCACTTGCTACAGCATGGATTTCAACGGTTACACTGATAACCCGTTCTACATCCGTGTCAATGGCTGATAGGTAAAACCTATCGGTAGTCTAAGGGGTGGGTCCCGTCGTTCCTTGTCGAACCAGTGACCCGCCCCTTTTTTTGTGAGATAAATATGAGTGGTAAAAACGGCGCCGGTAAAGGCGACAGGTATAGACAAGTAGACCAGAAGAAGTATGCCGAGAACTGGGAAAAGACTTTCGGTAAAAAGAAAAACAAAAAGGATACAAAGAATGAGCGACGTAAAGATAGTGAGAATGACAAGCGGTGAGCAACTGCTTTCCAAAGTAACGGAAAAGATGGAAGGTGGATACACCCTAAAGAATCCTGCACTGATGATTCCTCATGGACAAGGACAACTTGGTCTTGCTCCTTGGATGCCTTATGCAGACACATCTTCCTTTGATGTTCCTGCTTCGGAAGTTTCCTTTGTGGTTGACCCCGTAACGGATTTGTTGAACGAGTACAACACGGCATTCGGTAGCGGTCTGGTTGTTCCTGATAAGAAGGTCGCTTCCCCTGTTCTTAAGTTGAGCGACTGATGGCAAAGAGTGGACATGACCCCGCCGTTTCCAACCGAATCAAGGTTGGTTCTCCCCGCAAAACAAAGAAGAAGAAGGGCAACGCCCCTGCACGAACCGCGAAGAGCGGTAGTGGTAGACGAATCAGGTGACACCAGGCGCCTGTAACTCAGTGGATAGAGTATCGGATTTCTAATCCGGCAGTCGCAGGTTCGAGTCCTGCCAGGCGTGTTTGATACATAGATGGAAAGGAATCGTTCCATGAAAAAAGTCAAAGACATTCTAAACGAAGCGAGTCTATCCCGTCTATGGAGACACAGTGAGGCACACGATTGTGGTTGCTTGACTGCGTTCCGTGTTGGTCCTGATTGTGGTAAGGGTGAACCCTACACCAAGAAAGAGAACAAGCAACGGAACAAGAGTCTACTCGCTAAACTAAAGGCTAGAGGTTATGGTGTTACTAAACTTTTGGGCAAGTACCCCGAAGGTGGTAAGAGTGTAACCGAGGCAAGTTGGTTTGTCGTTGACCTTCAGGACACCGGCAAACTAGAAGCAGACCTGCGTGGTTTTGGTGAGGAGTTTGACCAAGACAGTATTCTGTACATTCCCAAGGGTGCTATTGGCACGAAGGGTATTTACGCAGAACTCATCGGAACTAATCGATGCGACAACAACTGGCTAGGATATGGTAAGCGAGAAAAGTTTGAGAAGGGTAAGTTGGGATTCGATTCACCCATCTACACTTCCTATGTAAACGGCCGCCCGTTCTTGTTTGAAGATGTTGGTGAAGAAGTAACTTCACCTGCTGGTGGTATGGGTGTTTGGTATATGCATCGACTTGCCGAAAAAAATTGGCAAGATATCGAAATTGATTAATACTGATTAGTCCCTGGACTCTTTTGTTATGACTCCGATGAAGTTGGATAAAATTAAACAAGTTGCTATGCCCGTGTCGTTGCAGATTCCTCGACCAAAGAAGCATGTGTCGGTCATCGTTCGCAAGAACGAGATTGTGGCAGTAGGCACGAACACCTTCCGGACTCACCCGAAGGCGAAGGAACTAGGATATAGATTTGACGAGGTGCATTCAGAACTGGATGCACTTTTGCGTTACAAAGGTCCTAAGGACAATCTAGTCCTGCTAAACTTTCGGTACAATCGTTTCGGGGACATGCGAATGTCGAAACCTTGTTGCAAATGTTTACCTTGGTGTGTTGCATTGTTCGATAAGATATGGTATACTACTAACAACGGAATGGAGATACTATGAACATATTTGTCCTCGATAAGAATCCACATGTCGCCGCTATGTACGCTTGCGACAAGCATGTGGTCAAGATGATTCTGGAGTCCGCACAGATGTTGTGTTCGGTTCAACCCGAAGGCACTGCACCCTACAAGCGGTCGTTCTACAATCACCCATGCACCAAGTGGGTTCGTGCTTCTGTTGCGAACTATGATTGGTTGATTGAACACGCCCGGGCATTATGTACAGAATACACTCGTAGGTACGGTAAAGTCCACAAGTCAGAGAAGGTAATCGACTGGTGTGATACAAACCGACCGGAACTACCTGATGTTGGTCTAACACCGTTTGCACAAGCAATGCCCGAGGACTACAAGAACGAAGATGCGGTCGAAGCATACAGGACTTACTACCGCAACGACAAACGACGATTCGCAACATGGAAAGATGTTGACCCACCGACATGGTTTTGAATAAGCGGCCGTGGCGGAATTGGCAGACGCAACGGACTTAAAATCCGTCGAGGGTTAACCTCATGTGGGTTCGAGTCCCACCGGCCGTATTGGAGTATATGATGATTGATTTTCTAGTTAAAGCGTTACCACTTATCTCAGCGTTGTTGTACTTCGTTGTTGGTATTGGTTATGGAATTAAGAAAGAGTGGGCGTGGGGTCTTGTCTGGATGTCATACGCACTCGCAAATGTAGGACTCGTCTGGGCAGCATGGGAGAAATTTCCAAAATGACTTCGCGTAAAATTGCTAAGAAAGTAGTAGACTGGTGTCGTGGATACTTCGACCTAACGGATGTAAAGGTCAAGGTTCAGATTGGTAACTTCGACCAGTTCGGTTGTTGGGGTACATGCTATCAGGGAAACAAGAAGCATCATTACATTATCGAGGTTGCGAAAGACCAGACTCTCAAGGACTTTGTGGCGACAGTAGCACACGAAATGGTTCATGTGAAACAGTGGGAGACTGATAGGTGGCATGGTGACGGTGAAGCAGAAGCGGAACGGTTGCAGTACCAACTAGCAAACAAAATGTGGAAGCATGGAGTCCTATAAATAGAAAACCAAGGGGGTGATGTGGTATCGATTCGTAGGAAGGCCGTTAATCGGAACCTATGAAGACTCCGGTTCGACTCCGGGCACCTCCATTTAATTTCACACTTCTGCCAGGAGGATACCCATGATTGCTGTTCTTCTACTCGCCATGATTAGCGAGTCATCAATTGAATATTCCATTGAAGAGCATGGTCCACATACAGTTTATAGTGGAACTGCTAAACTATATGCGTCTGAAGAAAATAAGTTTCCCTGTTTGAACCACACCTTCGAAGTACCAGATGGTGTCGTGGCCGGGCCTACCATTTCGTCGGACCCAGGCAAACCAATGTTACCGTTTGACTGGGAACTCAAAGACAATAGCATAAACATATCTTGGTGTCGGACACAATTACCACTCCACCCATTCACAGGCGAAGATATGCAAACATATCCCATTTACACGCCGAGAAATTTCAAGTTCTATATTACTAAAACAGAATTTAATGGTGATGACTTGGCACAATTACTTTCTGATTGGGGCCCACCCCAATTCGTAGACAACCCGTGGCCTGAACCAGACTATACACTGGTATCACCGTGGGATTTAAATCACGATACGAATGTTGATGGTGCAGATTTACTCATCATATTGTCTAATTGGAAAACCAGTTAGCGGCGTCTTCGACTACGACCAAACAACAGAGGCATAGCAAGAAGTGGTAATGCGCCTGGTGCCGGTACAATCGCACCTTGCGTCAGGTTGTCTACTCCACCTTTGATATCACCAAGTGTACCCAACCATTCAGCGATAGTGTCGAGTGCCTCTTTACCTAAGATAGCACCGATACCCACACAGATTGCCATGAGAATGAAAACCTTCTTATCAAGTTTCTTGATTTGACGGTTCTTCGTTTCATTGCCTTGCTTGCACTTGTGCAATTCATTCTTCAGTTGTTGTAGTTCTTTTTCTTGACAGTTACAGATTTGTTCTTCTGACAAAACAGCCTCCTTTTGATGATGTGATGAAAATATGTATGGATCCAGTGGTTTAATTTCATACATATTGATGAATCGAACTTCAATTGGAGGAAAGGTTTGGATAAAAAAGTATTACTGCTTAATGCAAGCGAAGAAGTACTACGAGTAATCGACTGGAAAAAGGCAATCAAATTGCTCATGAAGGGCAAAGCAAAACGCCCATTCGATTACAAAACCACCTACGAGATTCCTACAACATCTGGAAATTACGCACTACCGGCAGCAATCGTGCTTGTCGAGTATGTCTATGTCCCACATGCGTATGAGAAAACACCTACGCGAAAGAACATCTTCAATAGAGATAATTGGACATGCCAGTATTGTGGAATGAAATCGAAGGATACAAAGAAACTAACCATCGACCATGTGTACCCACGGTGCAAGGGTGGTGGATGGCAGTGGACAAATCTGACGACCGCGTGTGCGAGTTGTAACAGCAAGAAGGCAAACATGACGCCCAAAGAATGCGGCATGTACCCAAAGAACAAACCGGTTAAACCATGTTGCAAGCAGACCATTCTACGAATGATTGCCGTGGACGAGTACGGTGAAATACTTTGGGAAAGGTGGACTAAATCTCAGAAAAAATCTGGACTTTAGTCTGGACTTTGCATACATATTAATGACATGAGAAGAATACTCCCACTAGCGTTAGCAGGTGCTTTATTATGCTTATGTGGATGCCTGAATTCAAATCGAATGGATGTTTCCCGAGTGGAGACACCCAAGAAGATTCCCCTCTCTGACTTTACTTACATCTTAGGTGATGACCCGTACCCGTTCGTAGGTTCCTTCAGGAGAGCAGACAATTCCCTCATCGGTGGTGGTTCCCTTATCCAACCCACAGTTGTGCTAACAGCAGGACATGTTGTGGACAGTGATGATGTGGACTATTACTTTATCGGTGGAGTTCAACATCAGATTGATAGAATAGTCCTCCACGAAAAATATAAACCGTGGGAAGGTATCGACTGGATTCTCTATGACATAGCAATCGTATTTTTATGCGAACCTTCCGAGGTAACGCCCGTAGAATTGATGACCGAACAAGACGAACTGTTCAAAGGAATGCCACTTACAACTGTAGGCTACGGAAGAGGATTTAAACGACACAGTAACCCAGGCGTCTTTTGGTACTACGGTAGACTAATCAAAGAACCGTGGGAAATTCAAATGCTCCCCACTCAATCGACGGTTTGGTTTGGTGATTCCGGTGGAGCATTGCTGGCAAACGGCAAACAGATTGGTATCATATCAAGTTTTTCAATGCGTCAAGGAAAGATTTACGAGAACTCATGCACAAGCGTACACTACTTTAGACAATGGATTTCGAATGTACTCCTTTCTCCAGAGTGAGGAATACCCACTTTTTCTCCTCAACAAAAGTCGCCTCCTTCGGGGGGCGACTTAGTTTATACATATTGAGTCACTACAAACAAGGAGAAACCTATGGGTTCCGAAAACTTTGAAATTCCACAAGAGTACCTAAACGGTGATTTCGATTTTGGTTTCACAAGCGTGAACGAAAATGAATTGGGTGATATCCTCAACATGGATGCCGCCCAAACCACACCAGATGAAATCGCGGCAATCAAAGGTAAACTCGACCAGATTCTAGAACTAAACGCAACCTGCGACGGTGCAACTCAAGTCAAAGAACAATACGACGAGTTGATGTCTGCAAGAATGAATGAAATTGAAAAAGCAATTGTTCCATTGCTTCTCAACTTGAAGCAAAACAAAGATAAAGATTATATCTATTGGCCTGGAATGCAAAGACAAGCACAGTGCGATTTGCAAATTCAGAAAGTTCTACAATTATGCAGGGGCGACCTAGACTAGCGATGAAAACATTTACAGAATATAGAGACGACTCGATACGAAATCTGTCTGCGGTTGATGACCTAAACACACAAGAGCGAGCGAGAAAAATTCTTGCAATGGAAACTCCTGTGTTCGGTAAACTCAACCCAGAAGATGTCTCTATATCTGCACCGCCCGCTAACGATGACCCCATCACAATAAATGAGTTACACTATCTAAGTAATGTTACTATGAACAACAGTGAAGAGGCATTAAAGTTTATTCAAGATACAGACAACGACATCATGAAACCGTTTCTCGACTATGCTTGGAAAAACATGATGCAACTAAACAAGCGAGCATACAAAGCACTGATGCAACAAGCGGCAAAGTTCGAACGATACTACAAGCACATGTACTTGCGACCAAGACCGTCGAGACTTGCCGAAGTTTTGGGTATGCACATCGAAGTTCAAGACAGCGAAACGGCGCACACACCAGCGTACCCAAGTGGTCACGCATGTCAATCAATGGTTGCCGCACTGGCGATGGCAAGAGAATACAAACGAGAAGAAAAGGGTTTGATTCGTGTTGCTTACAAAGTTGCCCAGGCAAGAGTCGATGCAGGTTTCCACTATCCATCTGATATGGATGCAGGGTTTGAAATCGCATTTCAACTATACGAAAATATTCAGTGGGATATCTTCCACGACCAGAGGGTACAAGACGTATGAAATCATATACAGAACTAATCGAAGCACAAATCTACAAACACAAGGACGACTACATCGAAGGTGGTAAGCGTTTCTTAGAGACTGGTCGTGGTACGAACAGAGGCGCTCTTGTGTTCACTAGTAAGATTGAAGACTACGAACCAGAAGCATTCAAGGGTTACCACGAAGGATATGGGCCCATGATTGTTGTTTCCGACAGAACACCACATGATGAAATTATCGAACTTGGTGAGAAGTTAGAAAAGAAACTCAAGATTAAAGATATTCAACGAAACAAAGTAATTCTGTTTAAAGGAACACAGACAGATATTCATTTGTTGTTTGGTGCTTGGAAGAGCGATTCGGCGAAGGGTAAAGATACTGGTGGGAAAATTGACCCAACCAGATTTGAAACAGATATGGTAAACGAAATCAATTCCAGAAACAACAAACCAAAAGTCGATGGTGGGAACGACACCCCCGCGGCGCGAGAGTTGGCAAAGAGTGTCGTTGACCACTTCTTCAAAAATTACTACAAGGCAAAAGGTGCCTCGAAGGCAAGTGGTTCATCAAGCAAAGGTAACTTGACACAGATATACATCGACAATGGTGTGAAATCTGGTGAACCAAAAACTGACATTCTAGTTGACAAGAATCGATGCTCTGTTAAGAAAGCAGAAGGGGCCCAGTTTGCTTCTGCTCAAAGCGGTGAGATGTTTGCCGTGATGACTGCCGCTTTGGAGAACAAAAAGTTTTCCAAATCAAAAGGCAAACTCATTAAGCAAATTAAGAATGCCGTTAAGCACGGGTTGAGTAAACAAAACTTCTACGACCTGCGGGCAAAGTTTGGTGACGGTAATGCGTTTGACCAAGTGTTCGGTAAAGTAATGGGACTCAATCCAAACAAACCAACAAACGATGAAATCTCGGCACTCTCAGAACTGTTCGATAAGTCTGGACTTGGTGTTGAAGTGTCTAAGACCATGCATAACTTTTTGACTAGTGAGGATGTTCAACTTGCACTGTTTACAGAATTCATTACCGGTAGAGGAAGATTCAAAAATCCAGACTTCATTCCTACACACATTCTCGCTTGGTCTGTAACTAACGGAACGTCACACTACGAGGACATTCACAAGTACATCAAGAATGCATATAAATCTGGTGGGTTCAAGTACCGTGTTGCTGACCGTGGCACGGGTAGGGGTGGGGCATTCCGCCTAGAACCAAAGCACCTAGCAGAGATTTATGATTTGACCACCGAAGAAAAGACTGAAGCACTGATGATAATGGAGGAGTTCGATGAGGAACTGAACCTCATGGAACAAGAGTTGTTGAGCGAAGGTTTAATGGACAGAGTGAAAGCGGGTGGGCGTGTAGCAGTCAAGGCATTGAAGGATGGTGTGAAGTGGTTGATTCGTGCCGCACGCAGTGTATTGTCCTTCTTTGCGGTCTTATTGAGCAAGGGCGTTGGTTCTCTTGCTAAAGTTTTTGGTCTAGAAGCACAAATGGAAGTAAATATTTCCTTCCCGCACTGATTAATTTTCATATATAATTATGAAACGAGAAATCCATGCTTACATACACCGATTATGAATACATTACGGAAGCGAAAAATGTCCACATGGAACACGTTGAAGATGAACTCTTCAATAACGGTTACACAGGTGGACTTCAAGCATTGGCATTTCTAGACTCTGTAACCGATATGCTTGCAGGTCAAACCTCCGGTAAATCAAAAGTAACAGTTAAGTGGGATGGTGCGCCTGCCGTATTCGCAGGTATTAATCCAGAGAATGGTAAATTCTTTGTAGCATCCAAGTCGTTGTTTAACAAAACCCCAAAGATTAATTATACTACCGCAGACGTAGACGCAAACCACACAGGTGGGTTGGCAGTCAAACTCAAAACTGCTTTGAATAATCTATCTCTCCTTGGAATCAAAGGTATTCTACAGGGAGACATCATGTTCACCAAGGGTGACATTAAGAAACAGAACATTGATGGTGAATCAATGCAGACGTTTCAACCAAATACAATCGTATACGCGGTTCCAGAAGGTTCCGCTCTAGCAAACCAAATGACCAACGCAGAAATTGGTGTTGTTTTCCATACAGCATATAGCGGTGAAACCATCGCAGATTTGTCTGCATCATTTGGTCCTGATATTTCATACCTTAAGAAAACAAACAAAGTATGGTTCCAAGATGCGGAGTACACCGTCGCAAACGGTGCAACATTCTCCGCTACCGAAACCCAAGACTTGAAGGGTAAGATAAAGCAGGCATACTCTTTACTTAAGAAAGCAAAGAGAGCATTGGATGGTCCCTTGAAGAATCCTTCCATCGTAGCGGATGTCAAAATTTATACAAACGCAAATGTAAGGAAGGGCACGACCACACTAAGTGCAAGGGAGTTTATTAGTTATCTTGAAAATAAGATGCAAGTTGCTATTGACAAATTAAAGTCAGACAAAGCCAAGGAGAGAAAAGAGAAGGACAAAAACAAAATGGTTGACCTACTCGGTAGAAACGCAGGTAAACTAGACCAAGCGTTTGAACTTCATGCTTTAATCACAAATATCAAAATTCACATTGTTCGTAAGTTGGAAACTCTCAAGGGTATTGGAACCTTTGTGAAAACCAACGATGGATTCAAAGTCACGGCACCCGAAGGTTTTGTGGCTATAGATACTACTGGAGCGGCAGTTAAATTGGTAGACCGTTTGGAATTCTCCAAGCAGAACTTTACCGCCGCGAAAAACTGGGATAAGTAGACCCCGCAACCAAAGGAGAAATGTTATGGAATTAATTCACTCAACTCTCGGAACCGTTTTCTATACAATCGTTGTATTTGTTGGTGGTGCTTTAATTGGCACGCCACTCTGGACATGGTTAAAGACCAAATTGCCTTGGAATAAAGGCTGATTGATTGTCCGACAAGGGTTGGTGTTCCCGTAACATTAAAGGAGGTGATCCAGACGCATGACTATACGGTTTTCACAATTAAAGAAAACTAGTCTGACCGAAGCACGCAATGAGCGTGTTGATGTGGTGATTACTTTCGGTCGCTTCAATCCCCCCACTTCGGGACACCAACTCCTTGTCGAATCAGTCAAGAAGATTGCAAAGAATCTAGGCGCGGAGCATATCATCTATGCTACACACAGTCAAGACAAAAATAAGAATCCACTTAAGTGGAAAGACAAAGTAGTATTTATGAAAAAGGCATTTTCGGGTGCGAATATCAGCGAAGATGCAAAGATTAGGACTTTGTTCGAAGCACTGGGTGACCTCGTT
>MDSV01105216.1_pt1 | contig 16101 bp, 20 predicted proteins | sample 810851 | NCBI WGS metagenome assembly MDSV01 (sample SAMN05326640, study PRJNA326480) | marine metagenome | isolation source: seawater | place: Atlantic Ocean: North East | collected 2012 | reverse complement strand
GTAGCTAGCAGGCGGGCCCGGGGGGATTCGAACCCCCGGCCACCGGGTTAAAAGCCCGGTGCTCTACCTGACTAAGCTACAGGCCCATGGCTGATGCTGGGCTATCCTCGGACCGTAGGGGTATTTTTGAACCTACCGGCATGAGCATGGCTGAACCGGGGGGGGTTCCTCTCCCATGTCGCCGGGAGCAAACCTTACTTAGGGGACGTACAAATAAGCTTTACTAACAAAAAAACGATGATTAAGGGAAAAAAGGAGAGTATGCGAAAATGAAGAAAGTAAGATTCTCCACTGATAATTTTGGACCTTGGGACCTCGACATAGCTCCTACTGTTTACCCGCCTCGTGAAGACACTAAATTACTGTGTGAATCAATATCAAAAATATCAGGGGGTGCCTCGAGGGCAGTGGAGATAGGATGTGGTTCTGGAGTCATTTCGATGGCACTTTCAACCATGGGATGGAACGTTGATGCTTATGACATCAATCCGTATGCAGTAGCGTGTTCTAGAGCCAACATAGAGAAGCTAGGATTTAGCGAATCGGTAAATGTACATGAAGGGGGTATTGGAGAAGATGGCTGGCAATTTCCCGATGGAATTGGATTAGTAGTTTGGAACCTTCCATACCTGGAACCACCTGAAGAGGGGAGCCCCATGCTCGAACCGATCGAAGAGGCGTCAATGACTGATTTGGGAGGTGGGGGGTGGTCTGCAGCGCTCATGGATGAACTCAATGATTACGAGAATCCAGATTTGATAGTAATTCTTCTTTTCAGGATCGATCCAATAAGCCCCAGTACTCCGAAAGACTGGGTATCTTCTGGATGGTCATACAGGCCCCTAGAAATTCAAAGAATCGGAGATGAGAAATTAGGTGTTTTTGCACTATGGAAGACTGGTCTTGGAATAAGTGAGGCTGTAGCAGAATTCTGTGAGTCGACAATGGATGAGGCCATGATGCTACCTGATTCAGGATGGCAGCGAATAGTTACTGCTGAGCAATTATCGGGAAGAGGCAGGAGAGGATCGATATGGGCTTCGGAGCCGGGAGATATGATTGCTTCATGGAAAATAAATCGTGGGGTAACAGAAGTTTCTACACCGGGCATGATGCAAATCTGTATTGGGGGGGCGATCAGTGAATCTTTGAATTGTGATTTGAAATGGCCTAATGATATTATTATTAACAACGGAGAAAAGATAGGGGGGGTATTAATCGAGGCTAATACGTCTGATGCGGGATTTAGGATAGGGGTCGGCCTAAATTTTCGCCCTAGAATGGTCGAAGAAAGAATATGCTCAGGATGGAGCGAAACAATAGGGGAAATTCATTCGGGAACAATATTCAAGATCGTAGATAGTTGCATTTCCGGACTGTTGGAGGAATTAGATATCATTCCGGATCCTGAGAATGAAATACTAGAGATTAATGCATGGAAAGCGCTTTCTAAGAGTTTATCCAGGGGAGTTGGAATAAAGCATTCGGAGAATGATGCGAGAGTAGTGGGTGTTAATGCGGATGGTTTCCTACAACTTGAATTACAGGGAGAAGAGATTGTGATATCAGGTACTGATTCCCTTATCTGGGAATATCCGGAATTATAGCAAGCTATTTTTTTATCCCTAGCCTCTCCCTGACTAATCTGATCTTTCCTGATGTAGTTTTAGTAACCACTCCCTCGACTGAATTGATTCTCATTTTGGCCTCTTCGCTATCCTCCAGAGGTATCTTGATTATAGCGAGAGTCGTCAGAGCTTTATTCTTCATATCAAATAGTCTCCATTCGATACCAATCATGGCACCGGACATTATTTCCTCCAATATTTCTCTAGAGTCAATTTTTCGATCTACTTCTAGTCCAATCCATCGGTTTTTCCCCCTTTTGGCTTTAGTAAGCTTAGCCATGTTCATGCGAGGAGCATTTACTTAATTGATATTGGCTAAATTCCACTTACTACGGCAACAAGTCTTAGTTTCCCCACCATCTCATCACTGACCCTTGCACCCATTATTACTTGACAGTCTGGATCCATAGATGATACGAATGAATCTGTTACTGCTGTGAGATGTGAGAGAGTCATATCTGGACCTCCTTCGACTTGGATCATACACCCCTTTGCACCTTCAATTGGAAGATCATTAAGAGGTGAGTTTCTTGCCATTTCTACTACTGAATTAGGGTCATCCGACGTTCCAGTTCCGACTATCAAAGTGGCATTGCCTTTTTTGTTAATTATTGCCTTCATATCCATTAAATCAAGATTTATCCTCCCAACTCGTGCCAATGTGGTTACTAGGCCCTCTACTAATTCGCCTATCCATCCCGATCCAGTAATCCAATTCTTTTTCCTTCTCCTAGACTGCCATGCCAACCTCTCCATACTTACTCTGATACAGACACTAGAATTAGATTCAAGTGAAGGAATGGCCTCTTGTGCTATTGAACACCTGAGAGGCTGTTCAGCGAAGGGCAACCCTGCTACTGCTAGCACTAGACAACCGTATTGGTTGGCAATTTTTGCCAGTTCCCCAGATGCTCCAGAACCCATGCCTCCTCCCAACCCAGCGAGCAAGATCAGGACCTCCGCATTTTCTAGGAGTGGAATGATTGTATCAGCACCGTTCCTCAATCTATGAGTTGCCATCGAAGGCAGGGCTGCGGCCCCCCTCCCCTCGCCTCCAGCGTCTAAGTAAAGGCAGTTTGCAGTATGCGCTCCCTCGAATGAAACCTCATCGGCATCTATCAGCAGTAACTCTGCCAATTCCGAGCATCTTGAATGGGCCTCTAGTGCCCAAAGGCATCCTAGTCCCCCCACGCCGGCGATTAAGACCTCTCCGTCATGCACGAACTCCGAGCAGGGGGACGGCGTATAGAATTGCTCAGTCATATTTGGAATATCTGAGGTATCGTCTTCTTTCATCTCGGGCCCAAGCGTTATCTGGTTCGATAGCTAAGACCCTGTCATAAAATTCTATGGCCTTCTCAAAATCTGACAAATACCTGCCTTGAAGATGGGCCATTACATTCAGAACAGGAACACATTCCGGGTCTTCTTCAAGCATCTCAAGAAGAATCTTTTCAGCTGAGCCTATCTGCATCATTTCCATATTATCTTCTGCGGCGTCTAGATTTGAAATCTGACCTTCCGACAAACGATACACATTCCTCCAAACGGGACCTGCCATAACTTGTCCTCCGAGGTCTGACGTATTAGTTTGGCGTGACGGTGGATATCTCAAAATAGCATGTTTCGGGGGGTCGTTTGACAGTAGAGAAATGCAACGTTAATAGCCTCGTTTAAGCTGGGTCAAGTCGACCAAGGTGATTGGATATGAGGTCAAGTGCGCAGACTGCTAGGAGAGTGATAGCGATAAGCATCATCGCTGTCCTCACTGCAGGAGGAGCTCAGGCCATCCACACAGGTGTCGGAGGCGACGCAAATAATGATGGCGATGTAGCTCTTGCAGGCTGTACTTGCCATGCGGAAGAGCCGGATAATTCCGTGACCCTCATCCTAACTGAGGTACCCCACAGATACGTGCCAGGAGATACTTATGAAATGGTCATTCAAATCATAGGAGGACCAGATGCAGATACTACTTCTCACACTGGCGGCTTCTCCATGAGAGTTAGTTCTGGAGTTCTTGCGGCATCTGTCGGATCCGAGTCACTCATGTACAATTGGGAAGATGACCCGACTACCCTGACACATACAGACTCGGGTTCTAAGGAACCTGACAGAACGTGGCAGATCTCATGGACCGCTCCGGAAGAAGCGACCGGCGTAGTGACAATATGGCTAGCTGGAAACTCAGTCAATGGGGATGGGGTTCCATCCCAGCTAGATAGGTGGAACAGACTCAGTGCTTTGATTGATGAAGGGGAGTTTGGAGGCACTAGGACTGTATTTGTTGGTAATGGGGACATAGAACCGCCAGCCCCGGTCGAGGAGGGCGTCGATCTTCACCATATGGGCGCTGGAATGAGGGCACACTGGCTGGGACTTCTTGGATTCGCTGCTGTCGTAATTGTGATTATCTTCTGCGGACTGATGCTGAGATATGGATTCTCCAGGCACTATGAGGGAAGAAGCAACCTGTTAAGATTGAGGATAAAGCATCAGAGGAGAGGTGATCAGTGATGAGGGAAGATGTTGTGATGAAGATGCTAAGGCAAGTAGCATCCGGCGAAGTTAGTGTCGAAGATGCTAGAGATGCCCTAGATGGGATTTCTCTCTCGGAGGAAGCTTACGAGAGTGCAATAGAACACGGAGTATTCGACCAAGCTCCTGCTGGATCTATTGTCAGGGCAAGTGTTTCTCCTTCTGGAGACTCGTGGCTGATTATCTTAGTTGGGCTTTGGGGTATCGTCTGGTCGCTTTATTGGGCTGGTTCACTTTCTTATGGCCTCTACAATAAATGGGATCAGCAGATGTTGGCATTCTTCCTAGGGATGCTGTTGCTTACTGTCATAATATTAGGCATCATCTACATGAAGTACGTAATGCCGGACATAGTTGTAGTGAAAAGCAGAAGAAGCAAGTACATTACCACTAAGGACCCTGAATCATGGAAGAAGTATGAGGTTTAGATATGGCTAGGAAATTCACACTTAGGGAGAGTTCTGATTCTCAGAAAGAAGGAGATTCAGAGGGGCACTTGATAGATAGGAGGGACTTCTTGAGATATTCATTCAATACTGCGGCTGGGGCGATTACTGTTGCCAGTATCGGCAGTATTGGTTTCGCGTCTCTACTTATGGGGCAGGCTGAGTCATCGGGCGGCGATACTGCTGTAAGATACTGGGTGCCGACCGGAGCAGAAGATTCAGTTTGGTATGGAGATAGGCATTTGGAACCCATGACATACCAGTCTTTCGTAGATGCCGCTTCTAGCTCGACAACTGGGATGTCAGCAGCTCAAGGAGTTTGGTCGGGTATGCCCGTAAATGCAGTCTATGTACCCCATGACGAGAATAAAGGGAGTGCTTTGATTGAGGACAAACCGCGCTTTCAGTTCATGGATGGCTACACTGCAGATGGTTCCTATGTGGGATCTGGCTTCGAGGCAGAGGAAGACCCACAGTACCAAGCACTCTCAATACATGATAATCTGATCATCATATTCTCCAGGTGTACCCATCTTTGTTGCATTCCAGGATGGCAACTGGTAACTAATGAATTTACAGAGGACCAATGGGCTCCAAATGGAACTGATTCAGGTGGAAGCAAACTGTTCTGTATATGCCATTCATCTAGATTCGACCCCACTGTCATTGAGAAAAATAGAGCTAGGAACAGGTCAAACGGTGCTGAATTTGATTTCATTGGGATTAAGAGGGCCGGAGGACCGGCCCCTATGGGGATGCCATTGATTCCATTCGTTCTAAACGGGGATTTGATAGAGGCTTTGCCCGATTTCAAAGATTGGTACACATACTGCGACTGAGGTGAAAAAATGATTCAATTCTGGTTCCTATGGGTTTTCATCACTTTAGTAGTAGTGATTGTGGCTCTGACTCTCAGAAAGGAGAGAGAGGAGATGCCCAGAAAGGAAATACTCAGGGCCGTAGAGACCAGTGCTAGTAGTATGGGCCTTGCAGAGAAGACCTTTCTCTGGGCGTTCTCATGGCTAGATACAAGATTCAGGATTCAGGACTATTGGGGCATGAGCAAGGATGCCTACTATGGGATGCACCGGCAGATGCCTATGACTCATGCTGAGAAATACAAGCTCAGAATAATTTGGTACTGGTACCCATTGTATTGCCTGGGTGGAATTTCTTTCTTGGCATTCGTAATTCTAGTTCTAACTGGAACAGTCCTAGGCCTCTACTATGTTCCAGGAGGAGAAGGGGATCCGACTCCTGCATACAGCAGTATGGAATTCATAATGACACAATTACCATTTGGCTATATCATTAGATCGATTCACCATTGGACTACTCACTTTATGGTTGCCGCTGTTTTCTTACACATGTGCAGAGTGTACTTTACCGGCGCATACAGGAATCCCCGAGAGCTGAATTGGCTAATTGGCGTGGCTCTGATGTTCTTCACGATTTTCTTTGGTTACTCTGGCTATCTGTTGCCATGGGACAGTCTCGCCTTTGGTGCGGCCACCATAGGAATCAACATGGCCAACTCTACGCCGCTCATTGGGGGTTGGGTTGCGAATGCAATGTTTGCAGGCACCACTATTTCAGGCCAAACCGTTACCCGGATGTACTTCCTGCATGTCTTCATATTGCCAGTAGTTGTAACTGCCCTAATCCTCGCCCATCTATTCATAGTATGGGCACAGGGAATAGCGGAGCCGCATTGAGGTCGATCAAATGGGAATGATGGAAAGATTTGGTAGAATTGCGGACACATACATTAGCGAGAGGAATAAACTCCTAGAGGCGGATACCGAAAGACGGAGGACTTTCACGGGTCATCCATTTTGGCCTACTGAGGTTCTTCGTGATACCATAATATTCGCATCAATAGTCATGACCATAGCATTCTACTCATGGCTCATTCCCCCTCCTCTGCATAGTGCAGCCGATCCCTTTGCACAGGCTGGTTTCGTTTTCCCTGATTGGTATGTTCTGTTCTCATACGGATACCTGAGGTGGGGTGAGTACCTGCCGCAGTTTGTAATTCCGGCTGGGCCCATAGGGGAGTTCTTCGGTTCACCAGTTATTGACTGGAATGCGGCTTGGTGGGGAGCGGCCATAACTGGGCTACCAGTTGGAATACTGGCACTGCCTCCTTTCCTACCTGGAAGAGAGAAGAGAGGGGTGGAGGACCCGTGGTTTGCAACGGCAGGGGCTGTATATCTGGCTCATGTTTGGTTCATCTCAGTTTTCTCAATCAATATTTTCCTAGACCTATACGCAAAAGATCGTAGTGACTATTGTTTCACGGGTCCGCATTCTGAGATGATGTGTGGAAGACAGGCCCCTTGGACTGCAGAGGTCTTCAATGCCGTGCCGTGGATTCTTACTGGAATTTTCTTATTCGCCATTATTTATTTCCCCACAAGGAGGTTTCTCCTAAGTTCGGTAGGGTCTAGGGTGACTCCCAGAATAGGGAGGCAGGTAGCAGTTGGTTCGTTGATTGCCGCTGTACTGATTTCAGTTGTCACGTGGCCTGTTTACGAGAATGGTTTCTGGGACTATGGGGGACTTGGGGCTATGGATGATATAGAGGATTTAGATGCATTGAGGGCGCAGCCATCAGATACTCTTGTCCATGTCGAAGAGGGAAATGTTTGGGCCGAGTGGGAAGATGAATGTTTGTCATTTGAGGAAAGTGGATCTATCTCTGCATGGGATGGGTTATCAATAGAAGAAGACGCGTCTGATTGGTGTGTTATTGCTGCTTCGCATTGGTCTAATTGGGGTTTATTTCAACCTACGAAATACAAGATAATTGATTTCGCGGGTGATAACGGCCATGCCGACATATCCACTGGAAGGAATGCTGCTGGAGACGAGGCTTCATTCCTCGGATTGTCCAATGGTTCGGAAATAGTTTATCAATCGAGTTTTACTTTCGAAGTGGAAAACCTTGGGGTATCTGAAGTTCCAGCAGATATCGGCTGTCTATTTCGAACTACTGTGAGGAACGCTGGTACGCATACTCAGAGCTTGGCCCTCACTGATTCTTCGGGAGAAACTGTTTGGAGTACAAACGGATGTTCGTCGGGAAGCATCTACCTAGACTCTGGAGAGACATACACGGTAACATTTGAGACCACGTCCCAGGGGATAAATGAAACAGTGGAAGTAATTACCAGCTTTTCAGTCGTTGCCTATCAACCACTTCTTCTTAGTGATGACGGGACCGCATTGGTAAGATCTGAATCGGCAATGGACCTGGAGACAATGTCTACGATGTATTTGTTGAATCCGACGTATCAAAAGAATCCCAAGAGTTTGGATGCTAAGTTGATCTACTCATTGTTTGTACCATGCCTTGGTGTAGGTGCAATGGTATTCATGCTAATGAGGAGCATGGCTAGGGGATATGAGTATGAGATGAACAAGTGCTATGGCTGTGATCTCTGTGATGATGCTTGCCCTGTCAGACTTTTCAACTCGGGCGATAAACTGAATATCATCTACAACACTTGGAATAATGAAGACGATGGTGTCCCTCTGTATTCTTGTTTAACTTGCTCGGCGTGCACAAACGCTTGTCCGCAATTAGTTGACTATGACTCATATGTCGACATCAGAAGGAATATGATTGTTGGAGGCCCCCCTGCCACAGAGATTCCCCACACGGTGCTACAGGCAGTTCTAGCCGCTGAGGCCGAGGAGGATGCTGATGACGACTTCATGTCAGTGGAGGAATACCCAATCGACTCAAACATTGGATACTATCCAGGATGTGTGGACTATCTAGATCAGGAGATGATTTTCAGTCACGTGAATCAAGGATCAATGAATCTGGGAGATGCCACAACTTCTGCTTTCACTCTGTTCGAAGAGATGGGAGAGGATGTCACATATCTTGGAAGGGACTTCTTGAAATGCTGTGGGCATGATCAGAAATGGCAGGGAATGACTGAGGTATTTGAGAAGCTCAAGAGCTACAATCAGAAGAAGCTGGGGGAGAGTGGGATAGATACCCTAGTGACATCATGCGCTGAGTGCTTCAGGACTTTTGCCCTGGATTATGAATTGGATGACATGAAGGTCATGCATACCACAGAGTTCCTAGTCGAGAATGGCTTCGACATGGACTTACGCGCAGATGATGACCTTACTGTAACATTCCATGACCCATGCAGGCTCGGGAGGCAGATGAACATCTATGATCAGCCAAGGGATCTGATATCCGGTGTAGAGGGAGTTAATCTAGTTGAGATGGAGCACCACGGCGAGGATGCGCTTTGTTGTGGTGTTTCTAGCATGATGAGTTGTAATGAGAACAGTAGGGCCCTCAGAGTTCAGAGATTCGAAGAGGTGAATGCCACGGGCGCGGATATTATGCTGACATCGTGTCCAAAATGTGTCTCGCACTTTGAGTGCCTTAAATTCGAAGGCGATCCGAAACATGATTTTGAAATATTGGATGTTGTTAGCTTCTTGGCTAGGCAGGTAGAGTCGGGCCGTAATAGGTAAGCACTATCCAAATGCTAGCCATCCAGAGATTAATGACAATATTCCATTGAGAGCTATGCCGTAAAGTGTGAATCTAGCTACAGTAAATCTCTGATAGCCGAGGGCCGTTAACCAGATGAAAAATCCTATCAAACCGCCACATGCGAATGATATCCACGCAATTTCCGGAGAGATATACAGGCTCATTGCTAGCCATATTAATGCCCCCTGAGATAGCCCGAGCCAACTTAGGGGGTCAAGGAACCAAGGGCCTTCATCACTGTCCATGATGGTCGCTGATGAAACATGGTTAAATTAGTGATGTACGGACCGTAACATTGAGGAGAAGGGCTTAGAGGAATTCTTATGACTAATATTCGAGACTTGTCAGCTAGGAGAAAAGTTGAGCAACGTAGGATAAGGATCTTGATTGACGCTAGGAAATCGGAAGATCAGGCTAAATTGAAGGGAGGCGAAGACGCAGTGGCTTGGGTCAAAGAGGAGCAATGCATAGGATGTGATCAGTGCACGATAGTTTGTGATGACGATGCCATAGAATTGTACGATACACCATTAGCTAGCCCTATCCTAAATATCGAAGTCAATAGAAAGGCGAAGATTCTCAGGGACCCTTGTACAGGATGTCAGTTGTGCGTACTTGCGTGTCCTACTGATGCAATATTGATGATAGATAGGTGATATTATGAGTGATGATGACCCCATTAGATTTGGTGCAGAGTTTGGTCCCAAAAGAACAGAGCGTACGAGCGGAGTATCATTATCGACATTCAAGAATTTGGTTTGGATATCCAATATTGGAGGCTTGGTTCTTGTTGCGATTGCCCTTGAAATGATGATTACGGGGCAGTTTCTATTGGGCCTGGGTTGTATGATCGGAGGCGTTGCTATCGCATTATTTCCTTCGAACTACGAGATTGTCGGCATGGACGAAGGTTATCGCCCGGAAGGAACGGAAGATGAAAGGTCATGAGACTTGATGGGACGAGTTTCCAAAAATTAGTTTGGTCTGAATTGTTATCAATACCCATTGGAGAAGTTAGGACATACAAACAGATAGCTGAGGCAATAGGGAGACCTAGATCTTACAGGGCGGTAGCCAATGCTTGTGGAGCAAATCCATATGCCCCAGAGATTCCCTGTCACAGAGCCATTCGCTCCGATGGAAGGATAGGGGGATATTCTGCTAAAGGGGGCCTTAGTAGAAAGCTAGAGCTACTTGAAATGGAATCTATGCAATCCAATCAGAAGTAAATTATGAAGATAGCCAGTGAGGCAAGGGAAGCTATGGCCCAGACCATAATGTAAGTAGACTGATTTAGCTCATTACTATTTTCTTTGGAACCGCTGGAAGTTGGTTCGGACTTTTTGTCATCAGTTCCATCTAGTAAACCGTACCTTTTGAGGTCCCCAATCCTGTTACGAAGGGTCTTTTCCGACATTCCAATATTGTCAGCTATCTCTGTTCTGACTTCTTTGGAGTTGACGACATCTGGGTTTTGTTTGATTATGTCAAAAATCCTCTTTTCGTGTTCTGTCAAATCCACCATAGTCTTTGCCAAAACGACGCTAAATGTAAACATAACCCGTGACTATTCTTACATTAGATGAAAGGTAGCAGTATCACAAGGGCCGCAAGCGGGAATAGTACCATTGTCGCATTGTCATCTATGTATTTCAGAGATGGAATCTCTCCTGCTACTGTGAGCGGTGCAAGTAGAAGAGACGCCAAAATGGGAGTCTGAATCCAAAGGTGGCAACCAATCCAAACTGCATATGAGGTAAACATTCCCACCAAAATTGCTAATTTCATGTCCTGTTTGATCCTTTTTATTTCTCCCATTATTGGATCTACGAAAGTCAGACCGAAAATTATGGGGATCCCATAAAGTCCCGACTCTAAGCCGGTTTTTTCTCCTTCTGGGGCAATCAATAATGCCAAAGCGACTGCGAAGCCCCCCCATGCTAAAGCGGATATTTGATTCGCTTCGTATTCCCTCTGCCCGATTACAACGATTCCCAATTTGATCCTTATCGACTCTAAAATTAGAAGAGCGATGATGAAAGAGCTAACTAATTGCTTTGTTTCCAAGCCTAGGTAATCTGCTATTTCAGCACCTCTCGTATAGTATATCAACGGGATGAAAGCCATAATCATGTGAGTAGCTCTTCTCAGAATGTGCCCCGATAAACCCCCTACTGAGTGCTTTACGTGATCGGTTTCAAACTTAACTGAGTCACTCATTTCATCACCTAGCTAATTCATCCAATGCATCATTAAGTGAAATACTTCCGGTTTCCAGATCATCAATAATGCCATTTATCTTTGGCGAGGACAGGAGCCGGGAATCCCACAATGATATCAGCCTCTCCTTGATCTTGATTCTGTCCCTCCACTTTGGAGTCTTGCAATCTTCAATAATCCTCATCATCTCCACTATGCCCTCATTTCTCTCAGCAGATACAAGGACGACTTCAGGAGCGTCCATTCCCCCTCCGAGGGAAAGTGCCGAGCGTATTGAGTCCGCGACTTTGATTGAAGCTGGCATATCAGATTTGTTAACAACGACAATATCTGCTAACTCAATAATACCTGCCTTCTCAGCCTGTATGATATCGCCTCTGTCTGGTCCGTCGACAAGAATTATTTTGTCTGCGAACGCGGCGATTTTAATTTCATTCTGACCGGATCCGACTGTCTCTATTACGATCTTATTCCAGCCGCAATAGGAAAGAGCGTTTATCATGGCCATTAATGATGAGGAAATTCCACCGGGATGCCCCCTAGTGGATAATGACCTAACAAATACGGAATCTCCAGAATCTGCAGAATCCATACGTACCCTATCTCCTAAAAGTGCACCACCAGTTCGAGGGGATGATGGATCAATTGCTAAAACCGCGACTTTCTGGTTCATTTCCTTCCAGTAATTAATTATCCTGCCAATTAGGGTTGACTTTCCGACACCAGGTGGCCCTGTTACGCCCAAAACTGTTGAGTTACTAGCTGAATCACTAATTGGAAGATTTATTTTTTCGCCGGACTCTAAGAGAGTCAGGAGCTTAGATAGATCCCTCCTGTTGCCATTTGAAGCTGACTTCAAGAGTATTTTTGCCGTTGTCAATTCCAACGCCACCCATCCTCGTTACCGACGCCCACTGATTTCCCCAAATCGGTTCTGGACTCTGCATCGTCTAGAAATGAGAGAATATCTTCTGTTCGTGAGCCGGGGCCGAAAATTGCTCTAACTCCATGAGAGAACATCTTCTCGTGGTCCCTCTCCGGAATTATCCCCCCTAGGAATACCATGACATCTCCCATTCCAGTGTCCTTCAGAAGTTTGCAAATACGGGGGATAAGTACGTCGTGAGCACCAGAGAGTGTCGACAGGCCCAATGCATTAGCATCCTCATCCATAACTATTCTTGATATTTGTTCGGGAGTTCTCCTAAGACCCGTATAGACTACTTCATGTCCCCCGTCCCTGAGAGACCTAGCAATCACCTTTGCACCCCTGTCATGTCCATCGAGACCGGGTTTAGCCATTACTATCTTCATAGTACGATATCTGCGAGCCGGTGACCCTCCTTGAAGCAACCGCAGGACTAAATTTGGGGCTCACCATTAGGAAGGCATATTGACGTCCTATCAAATGGAGGTACATGGTTGCGGATGACGCACGTGTTGGTGAGCTTCGTCGCCGTAAGGCTCAAGCCATAGCTGGAGGGGGCCAGGCGCGGGTATCTGCCCAGCACTCAAAAGGTAAATTGACTGCTAGGGAGAGGTTAGATCTACTTCTCGACGATGGCTCGTTCATGGAGATAGACCCATTGGTAGAGCATAGATGTAGAGACTTCGATATGGATAGGAATGTTATCCCCGGAGACGGTGTTGTTTGTGGGCATGGCACAATTGGAGGAAGAACCGTGTACTGTTTCGCACAAGATTTCACCGTTTATGGAGGGTCCCTTGGTGAGATGCATGGTCTGAAGATTTGCAAGGTACTCGATATGGCTTTGAAGACTGGGTCTCCTGTAATTGGACTCAATGACAGTGGCGGTGCACGAATTCAGGAGGGTGTTGCTAGTCTTGGCTCATATGCTGAAATTTTCTTTCGAAATGTTAGAGCCAGTGGAGTCATTCCCCAGATTTCAGTGATAATGGGCCCTTGCGCAGGAGGGGCCGTTTATTCGCCGGCAATTACAGATTTTGTAATAATGGTAGATGGGACATCTCACATGTTCATTACTGGACCAGAGGTTATCAAAACTGTGACTAATGAAGAAGTTACTTTCGAAGATCTCGGCGGTTCTGTTACACATGCCACTAAATCTGGAGTGACTCATTTTACAGCGGAAGACGATGAAGGAGCATTAGATCTAGTAAGAGATTTGATTGAAATGCTCCCTTCGAACAATCTTCAGAGAGCCCCTATTCTTCCTACTAACGATTCCCTTGATAGGTCCTGTGAAAAATTGCAGGACCTAGTGCCAGAAAATCCAAAGGAGCCGTATGACATAGTCATGGCCATAGAGGAAACTGTGGATGATGGAGCCTTCTTAGAGGTTCAAGCAGAGTTTGCAATGAATATAGTTGTTGGATTCGCTAGACTAGGGGGCCATACCATAGGCGTAGTTGCTAATCAGCCCAACTTCTTAGCCGGTTGCTTAGATATCGACGCCTCGGTCAAGGCCGCAAGATTCGTACGATTCTGCGATTCTTTCAATATCCCCCTTCTAACATTTGTAGACGTACCCGGTTTTCTCCCGGGCGCTAGTCAGGAGTGGGGCGGAATCATTAGACACGGCGCTAAGTTGCTCTATGCCTATGCTGAAGCTACTGTACCGAAGCTGACTGTCATCACCAGAAAAGCTTACGGGGGTGCCTACGACGTTATGTCATCCAAACATATCAGAGGGGACTATAACGTAGCTTGGCCTTCTGCACAGTTAGCGGTAATGGGAGCTGAAGGTGCCGTACAGATAATACATAGAAGAAGAATAAACTCTTCGGGGAATCCTGAGCAGGAAAGAGAGCGTCTAGTGGATGATTATGTCGATACTTTTGCTAATCCTTATCGAGCGGCTTCTTTGGGTTATCTTGATGATGTCATCCAGCCCAGTGAGACTCGGAAGGTTATGGCGAAGGCACTGGGGGCCTTGCTAGAGAAAGAAGAAGTCCGGCCTGCTAGAAAACATGGCAATATCCCACTATGAGGTGTTTATTTCTTGGATGCAAATAGAATTTTGAAATTGAAGGTAGTCGCGATGACCGTTGTAATATTGGAGGAATTCAAGGGAGAATCAATCCAACTCTCTGCCTACAGAAACAGGGGGGACGAGTGGGCCATGGACCATAGAAGAGTGATCATAGGAAGGAGGAATCTATTCCGTGCTAAAACTAAGAGGAGTTCTTCGAGGTGATTTGTTGAGTGCTAAGAGGAAGGTGAATGTCGATGGCGAAGAATTCGAAGTTACATTGGCCAAGGAAGGGCAGTTCTGGAAAGTCGAAGTCGAGGGGCAGATTTTCTCCATAGAAGTAGAAGGTGGAGATAGCGATATCTCGTCTACTCGGAAGAGGAAAGGTTCTAGGAAAACGAGGAAATCTGGAGTAGTTTCTTCATCCATTCCTGGAAAGATAGTGTCTCTTTCCATTAATGCGGGGGATATTGTTGCAGAAGGTGATGTGATAATGATTCTCGAAGCTATGAAGATGCAGAATGAGATTCAGGCTCCTATTTCGGGCGAAATAACTGAATTGAATTGTCGAACCGGTGATAGCATTGAAGCAAATTCCCCGCTCTTGGTAATCGAACCGCCCTCTGATTAGGCCGTTGGAGAGATTTCAATAACAGATACCCCTAGGGAACTGTATGCCTAAATGCGACTATCCGAAATGCTCGGGAACGGGTACGATAGTCAGTCGCCTCTCTCCTGAAGGATTCCTTGTTGGAACAGGTAACAAAGCTTATTCATTCAGGGAAGCTTACAAGCGATTCACTTACTGTGAGAATCATCATGATGAGTTGATGAAGTCCGTCTGGAACAGAGTTAGAACCTCCGATGAGAAAGGTGATGATCATGTTGCCCCGACAGCAATATGATTAGATCAATCCGAGAGCATCTTCAATCCTATTCAATTCCGGCCCAGTTGATCCCGTCCCAACCATAGCATGACTATCACTGGTGGCGCATCCAGCACCTACGAAAGGAGAGCCGAAGCTAACAGTGCCGACCATCAGAGGTACTCCGAGAGTTTTCTCGATTAGCTTAGCTTCTTCAGAGGTGATATCTGGATGGGCCAAGGCGCCATTGGAGTTTGCAACTAGCATACTACCTACTGTATCGTGCCCAGCTACTTGACTCCTAACTGCCTTTACGCCCAATACTTCTCCAATCATATCTACGCCATTTTTTCCAGGTGGGACCACGGGACTAACGATTGCACCTATCTCATTACATTCCACTAGGTTGCCAGCGGCATTAACGCCGCTCTGCATGACAACTACATCTCCAAAGCTTGTTAGTTCGTCCAAATCCTCTTCAGTAGCAATATCGGCCACAGCGATTCCCTTACTATTTCCCTTCAGAAGGCTACCAATCAGTGAAGAACCGCCTACCATAAATGGATGAGTCTCCATCCCAAAGGCCGTTTGAATTTCTTCTGTAGCCTCTGAGTCGAGGGATCTAGGGGTGAACAGAACATCACCGATCACGGATAAGTAAACGCCGACCTGGCTATGTCCCAAAATATCGGCAGTAGAAATTCCCAAATTACCCCCTCCGTGTTACTCCTTGACTTGGGGTGTATATGAATAAGTCCTATTTTGCGGGGATAGGGGCGCCTCATTAGTGAGACGCCCCTTGAAAGAGAGATGGCACAACGACGATCGTTCCCGTGGGCTCTCGCACCACAGTACAGGAATCGACGCAGGAGGTCTTGACTTCCGGGTTCGATATGGGACCGGGTATTACCCCTCCGC
>MDSV01019551.1_pt1 | contig 16101 bp, 14 predicted proteins | sample 810851 | NCBI WGS metagenome assembly MDSV01 (sample SAMN05326640, study PRJNA326480) | marine metagenome | isolation source: seawater | place: Atlantic Ocean: North East | collected 2012 | reverse complement strand
CGGTCTACGTCGTTGCAATGGCATTTGCCCATCGACCTGGAAGCGCACTTGGTGGCCAACGCCTGCGACAGCGCAGGGGTGTTGGTGCCTGGCATCCAACCCATGACGGGATGGAACCGCCCCTCACAACTTCAGCCCTCAGATGAAGCGTTTTCAGGCCTTCAAGTCCTGGGCGAGGCCAAACAAGTTGCTGGCGAGCTCAGCGCCCCATCCACCGCCGTGGGCCTAGGGGCAGAAGGTACTTGGAGCCGACGTGGCCATTGGTCCGTCTCTGCCACCCGGTGGCGGCTTCCGTTGGGCTTTCCATTGGCCCACGAAGTGGGGCGTCACGGTACCATGAACGGCCTTGGACAAGCCAGCCTGTTGTCGCCTTCCATCGCCTCGGTGGACCGCCTTGAAGGGGCCGTGTCGTGGGCCGTGTCGCCTTCGGTTGCGCTTCGGGTCGGTCAAGAGTCCCACCACTGGGGTCTGGGCGGACGCTCGCTTTTTTTGGACCGCCACATGGCGCCAGCTCTCGGCGCAAGGCTGTGGTTGGATGCCGGCATCGTCCAGTACACGCACATGTTGCTTCGCACCAAACACCTCGAAGGAGACACCATCCAACGGGGATGGATGGCCGCCCAGTGGGCCGAGGTTTCCTTGGGCGGAGGGTGGTCTGGGGCGCTGTTCGGTGCAGTCAAATGGAGCGCCGACCACGACGTCGCGTTTCAAGGTCGGGTGGAACCGCATTACCTCATTCCTTTTGGGGCTTTTCGGCCAAGAGAGTTCATCCTGGGCTCCACAGACAACGCCCTGGTTGGGGCCCAGTTGGCCTGTCAAACCAGGCTGCGCCGAGGGCAATGGTTCAAGGGCTACGGGCAGTTGCTCTTGGACGAGTTCAAGGCCTCCGAGTTGTTTGGAGGCGAGTCCTGGTGGGCCAACAAATGGGGTGTTCTGCTGGGCCTGTCCTCCACAAGCAACTCGGGTAAATTCGCATGGCTCGCGGAAGCCTCTGCCGTGCGGCCGTGGACATACACACACAAAACCCAACCCAACTCTTACAGCCACTTGCACCAACCGTTGGGGCACCCCGCTGGTGGCAATTTCGTCGAAGGACGAATCTGGGCGCGGATGACCTTGTTGGACGATTGGACATTGAAGATGGCCCTGCTCCGTCGCGCCCAAGGGCGCTCTGAAGGAAGCGACGAGGGGTTGCTGAGCTTTGCGGCGGGAGAAATGCCCTGGCGTCCTTACACGGAACGCAACGCGGACTACGATCAAGCCTGGCTCCAAGGGGCCAGGACCGATGTGTTTCGGGTGGAATTGGACCTTTCATACACTGTGGGTGCCCGCTTCGACCTCCCTGGCATGGAAGCGTTTGTGCGTGCTTGGGTGCGTCTGGAGGAGCAGGAATCGCCAGGGGCTTGGCAGGATCCTTGGAACGCCAGCCGGATTGAATTGGGCATCCGACAATCCAGGGTGATGGACGAGCGCAATTGGTGACTGAACTCCGACACACGCGTTCGCATCGTGAAGTAGCTTTGCCGCGCATGCACCGCGACCTCGCCACCTTGTTCAAACTGCGCCTCGGATTTTTCGTGGTCTTGTCTGCCGTGTTGGGGTGGTTCATGGCCACAGAAACCATTGATCTGCCGACGTTTTTGACCTTGACGGTTGGCGGGTACGCCCTCACAGGAGCCTCCAACGGATTGAACCAGATCATTGAGAGGCGCATCGATGGACACATGAACCGCACGTCCGACCGGCCCTTGCCTTCGGGCCGCATGACGGTGGCGCAAGCCCTGGCTTGGAGCTTGCTCGCGGCGGCGGTGGGGTTGGTGTGTTTGTTCAGTCTCAACCCCCTCAGTGGTTGGTTGGGGGTGGCAGCCATTGTGAGCTATGCTTTCATCTACACCCCACTCAAATCCAAGACCAGCCTGTGCGTCTTCGTTGGAGCGTTCCCGGGCGCCCTCCCTCCCATGATTGGCTACGTGGCAGCGACAGGCGACTTCGGAATCGAGCCCGGGACGTTGTTTGCAGTGCAGTTCATGTGGCAGTTTCCGCATTTTTGGTCCATTGCGTGGTTGTCCCACGACGATTACCTGCGCGCGGGATACAAGATGATGCCCTTCAACGCAGGGCGGTCGGAACGCAGCGCCCAGCTGATCTTGCTGTACACCCTGTTTTGCATCCCGGCGAGCATGTTGCCCTGGGCGCTGAACCAACCCATGGTGGGAAATGTTGCTTTTGCCGTGGCGGTGGCAGCGGGTGTGGGCTTCTCGTTCTGCGCTTACCGCCTCCGGACGCGGCTGTCCATGGACGCCGCGAAGCACTTGATGTTCGCCAGTTTTCTCTACTTGCCGATTGTGCAAGTGATTTACGTACTTGACAAAATTCCCCACTGATGAGTGAGCGCGTCTTTGAAGGTCACGATCCTGAGGTCCGCAACCGGACCAAAACCATGTTGATGTATTTCGTGGTGTTTGCCGTGACGATGTTGTTCGCTGGGTTCACTTCGGCGTACATCGTGAGCAACATGGGCCAGTTTTGGGTCCACGTGCCTGCGCCCTCCATGTTTTGGACCAGCAACGTCATGATTGCCTTGAGCAGCCTTACGCTGTGGTGGGCCACCCGCGCCATCCGCCAAGGCCATGGCCAAATGGGAACTGGGGCCATGGCCCTCACCTTGCTGCTTGGCATTGGGTTCACGCTGACCCAGGCAGAGGGGTGGAAACAACTGACGGCCATCGGCATGGGTTGGGACACGTCCGAAACCGATTCAGGAACAGCATTCCGTTGGAACAGCCTAGAAGCGATTTACGAGAGCTCCGCCGTCTACGGCGTGGATTACGACATCAGATTCGCCGGCGAACCGCTGCTCCACGACGCAGCGCGTGGGGAATTGTATGCGTCCGACGATGCGTTGTTGGTGCAGCCCATCACCACGAAAGTGTTGCAGTCCTCCAACAGCGGAGGTGGGTACATTTGGGCGTTGGTGATCACGCACATCTTGCACCTTGTTTTTGGGTTAATCTACCTGGTTGTCAATGGCATACGCGTGTTCACCGGCGTGATTCATCAAGGCGACACCGTTCGGCTGAAAGCCCTAGGCATCTACTGGCACTTTTTGGGCTTGTTGTGGGTGTACCTCTTCGCCTTCTTGTTCTACCTGCATTGAGTTCACGCCTCTGCGGAGGCATGCCGGGCACGGACCCCGAGAATTGAACGGAAGCCAGGCCTTCGTGCAACGTGGATTTCCTTATTTTCGCTCCACAATTTCAAGCCATGGCCGGAAACACCGAAACGATCCCTACTGACGTCCTCTGGGGCGGAGGACAGAGCCCTTTCTCTGTCACTTACGGCAAAATGATGATGTGGTTCTTCCTTGTGTCTGACGCACTCACATTTGGTGGGTTGTTGACGGCCTACGGATTCTCACGGGCCACTTCCGAAGACGCTTGGCCCATCGGAGAGCAAGTGTTCAGAGCCCTCCCAGGCTTGGATGGTCACTATCCCTTGGTTTATGTGGCCCTGATGACCTTTCTGCTGATCGTGTCCTCCGTGACCATGGTGTTGGCCGTGGAAGCGGGACACCGAAACGACAAGAGAAGTGTGGTCCGATGGATGGCTGCCACCATCGTTGGTGGGGTCTTCTTCCTCAGTTCGCAAGCCTGGGAATGGTCTCACTTCATCCACGGTTCAGGGGGGGGATTCCAACTGGCCAAAGAAGTCAACGTAACCACCGACAGCGGCGACTCCATGACCTTGCCCAAAGGAGAATTGGTCTTCATGGACCACCACTTTGGGCATTTGGCGGAGCCGTGGTCAGAAGGCGAAGCCAACACAGTGCTCTCCTCTGAAGATGGACACATCACCCTCACCCAATTCGGCGAGCACGATCACAGCGCCCAGTTGCACAGCCTCACGGTCAACAAATACGTGGAGAACGAACAAACCATCTCAGGAAACGACGCCGTGAAGCTTTGGAACGCCCGAAGTGATGTGTTTGCTTTTGGCGCCAACCTGGAAGACAGCGAATATGCGGCGCAGCAGACTTACGCCAACTTCTTCTTCTTCATCACTGGATTCCACGGATTCCACGTCTTTTCGGGCGTCATCATCAACATCGTGATTTTCTTGATGGCGTTGAACGGCGTTTTCGAGCGCCGCGGCCACTACGAAATGGTTGAAAAGACCGGACTCTACTGGCACTTCGTGGACCTCGTGTGGGTCTTTGTCTTCACCTTCTTCTACCTCATCTGACATGGAACGCGACGATCTCATTGTCAACGACAGCTACGCCATGGCGTCGCACCACAGCGAAGAAGCTGGGGCGGCCATCCGCAAAAAACTTTGGTTTGTGACCGCACTTTTGACCCTCATCACTGCGATGGAGGTGGGCATGGGCATCATCTTCAAGCGTTCGGAAACCTTCACATGGACCGCCATCAAGTGGACATTCATCGTCTTGACTTTGGTCAAGGCGGCTTACATCGTGTTGGTGTTCATGCACCTCGGCGACGAACGAAGCAACTTAAAGCGCGTCGTCATTGCGCCATACTTCTTGTTCATCTCGTACTTGATTTTCATTGCCATCACGGAGGGGTTCGGACACCTCGATTCCTTCACGACGTTCCACTGACAACTTCGGAACGCGGATGGGCCATTTGAAAAACAGACTCATTCTGCTTGCCATGATGCTGGCCCTGCCTTTGGCGGGGCTGGTTTTTTTTGGCCTGCTGACGGAACACAACTTCAACACTCTACCCTACTACACTGAAGAGGGTGAATTGGATGTCAGGACTTTGGCTGCCCAAAGGGTGGGTGCCTTCGAGCTCACCAACCAAATTGGCGAGCCCTTTTCATCAGCCTCACTGAAAGGCAAAGTGTGGATTGCCGCCTTCTTTGGAACCGATGCGCCACACGTGGCGCAGGTCACCAAACAATTGCTCTGGCCCAACTTCCGGTACCGGGACGAAGGCGACATCTCGGTGGTCTGCTTCACGTTAAGCCCAGAGCACGACACCCCAGAAGTGTTGAACGACTACGTCAAGCGCAACACCCGCTACAACGGATTCGATGGCAAGTGGCAGTTCCTGACAGGCGACAGGGCGGACATCGATCGCATTGTCTCGAAGGACTTCATGATTCAGCGGGACGACGAAGACCCCAACAACGTGGCCACCATTTGGCTTGTGGATGCCGAAGGGTTCTTGCGCGGGGTGTACCACGCGGCGGTCGAAGACGACATCAAAGATGCGGTCGAAGACATCGCGCTGCTGAAAAAGGAAATGGACGTCGCGGCCTACGCCCAAGAAAAATTGGTCGAGTCCTTGAAGGCACGTGAACCTTTGCCTGTGTTGGGTCCAGACGGTCACACCGTGCCGGCATTCGCCTTCATGGGCATCGACAGCGTGGAAATCAGCCACAGGACGGTCGAAGGCAAGGTCAAAATCGTGGACTACTTCTTCACCCACTGCCCCACCATTTGTCCCATCATGAGCAGCCAATTGGCGCGGGGACAACAATGGCTGGACTCCCGGAACCTCACCGATCAGGTGGTTTTGTTGAGCCACAGCGTAGATCCGGTGCGCGACACGCCCGCGCGCCTCAAGACATACGCCACACAACTCGGAGCCGACACGACGTCTTGGAAGTTCCTGACGGGCCACAAAGAAGACTTGTACGACCACGCCAGGCACGGCTATTATTTGACCGCATTGGAGAGCGACACGGCCGCAGGAGGGTTCTTCCACAGCGACACATTTGTCCTGGTGGACCAACACGATCAGATTCGCGGATTCTACGACGGCACGTCAACAGCTGAGGTGGACGCCATGCTCATGGACGCCGCCCAGCTTGCCTTGGCGAAGGAAGACTGAGTGAACACTTTGTGGGCCATTTTTGTCTCTGAAGCAGAAATCATTTGAGCATGGGCATAGACCGCAACATGAAGACGTTTGTTTGGGTGGCTGGCATCGCCATCCCTCTGGTGGTCGCTGTGATGTTCTTCTTGCCCGGCATCGAAGTCAGCCCAGCAATGAAAGCGGTGTTGCACACCCTCCCAGCGGTGAACGCCACCATCAATGGCACGGCGTTTCTGTGTTTGGCTGCCTCATTTTGGGCCATCAAAAACGGGAAGGTCCAACTTCACCAAAACCTAAACACCACCGCCTTGGTGCTGTCGGCCCTCTTTTTGCTCAGCTACGTCAGCTACCACATCACCACGCCGAGCACCCCCTTCTGCAAAGAAGGATGGGTTCGTGGAGTGTACTTCTTCGTGCTGCTGACACACATCTTGCTGTCCATTGTCATTGTGCCCTTGGTCTTGACCACGTATTTGCTTGGACTTGGCAACCAAATCCAAAGGCACCGAAAATGGGCGCGAATCACCTGGCCCATTTGGATGTACGTGACGTTCACAGGCGTGGTCGTGTACCTCTTCATCTCCCCTTGCTACCCGTTCTGATGGCCTGCAAGCCTTTGAGCCCAAGCCTTTGGCTTCTCATGGTCGCCATGCTTTTCGCAGATGTGGCTTGGGGTCAATGTGTCATGTGCAAAGCGGTGGCAGAGGACAGCGCAGAGGACGGAAGTTTAGGCCGGGGGCTGAATGCAGGCATCCTGTACCTCATGGGCGTGCCTTATGCCATCATGGCGTTTTTTGCATGGTTTGTGTTCAAACGCAAGAAGCAACCCACTTCACAAGGCATCTGAGGCCCGACTCGGCGTATTTTTGCGGCATGCGCGCCATTTTCTTTGCCTTCGCTTGCTTGTCTTTCTCGGCCTGGGGTCAATCCACTGACACCTGGACTCTGGAACGTTGTTTGGAGCACGCCTTCGAGCACAACCTACAACTCAAGCAATCGCAACTTGGCCTCCGACAAAGTGAAATTGCCACGTTGACCGCCAAGGGCGCCTTCTTGCCCAACCTCAACGCATCCTCAAGCTTCGGGGTGAACATCGGTCAAACCATCGACCCGTTCACGAACCAGTTTGCGACCGACGCGATCCAGTCCAGCAACGTAGGCATCAGCTCGGGGGTGACACTTTTCAATGGATTTCAAAATCACTTGACCCTGCGCCGGGCCCGTCTGGGGCTGGAGCTGGCGGCGACCAACGTGGAAATCGCACGCAACGGCGTTGCGCTCAGTTTGGCCTCGGCCTACCTGAACGTCTTGTTCCAAAAGGAATTTTTGGACATCGCCAAACTGAACGCCGAAGCGACCCGGCGTCAGGTCGAGCGCGTGCAAACATTGGTGGACGCTGGTGCGGCCGCAGAAAGCGACTTACTCGACGTGCTTGCCCAACAAGCCAACGACGAAAGTGCAGCAATAGGCGCCGAAAACGGCGTCACCCTGGCCAAGCTCAATCTCGCTCAAGTCCTGCAATTGGGAGCAACCGTCTCAGATGACCTGGACGTGGCTCCTCCCTCGGACGACTTGATGGAGAGCACCGTGCTTCCCATAAATGCAGACGCCGCCGTGGCGTTCGCGTTGGGGTCTTTCCCCGACATGAAAGCCGCCGAGTTGCAAGTGACCGACGCCTACCTCGGGTTGGATTTGGCCAAAGCCGCACGGATGCCACGCATTGTGGGTTCGTACAGCATGGGCTCGGGCTACTCGGCCAACCGTCTGGAACAAATTGGGGAATCTTCCACCACCTTCTACGAGATCCCCACCACCACACCCGGCGTGAGTTTGACCGCACCTGTGGTGGATGACACGGGGGTCACCTTCGAGACCATGTCCTTCCAGGACCAACTCTCGAACAATGTCAACCAGAGCATCTTTTTCTCGCTGAGCATCCCCGTCTTCAACAACTTCGGCATCCACGCAAGCATTGAGCGGGCCAAAGTTGGGGTGTTGTCCGCCCAGCTCTCCAAAGCCCTAACCGCGCAAAGTCTTACACAAACAGTTCAAACCGCATGGGCCGACGCCCGGGCTGCCGAACGCACCTTCGAAGCCAACGACAAAGCCTTGGAAGCCGCCAGCCTAGCCATGGACAACGCCGAGGCCAGGTTCGAAGCCGGCGCCATCTCGGCCCTTGAATACGCCGACGCCCGGACCCGGCTGGACAACGCACGCATCAACGCCCTTCGTACCGAGTACGACTTTGTGTTCAAGACCCGCATCCTAGATTTCTACATGGGCCGTCCCTTGAGTCTCTAACCCCACATTCCTCAACAATGAACAAGAAAGCAATTCTGGGCCTGGGCGGCGTGATTTTGGTCTTGGTGGTTGTGGCGGTGGTCCGCGGAGGGAACCGCGAGTTGCCGGTCGTCAGCACGGACGCGATCCAGGCCAGAGACATTGTCGAACGCGTGAGCGCCAGCGGCAAAATCCAACCTGAAATCGAAGTCAAGATCACGGCCGAAGTCAACGGCCAAATCGTCGAACTCCCTGTCAAGGAGGGAGACATGGTCGAAAAGGGAGATTTGCTCGTGCAACTGAACCCAGACATCTACGAGGCGGCACTCTTGAGGGCCGAAGCATCCTTGAATTCTGCACGGTCCAATTTGGCTTCTGCGCGCGCCCAGGTGGCCCAAGGCGAAGCGAACCAATTTGCCAGTGCAAAGGCGTTCGAACGGGCCCAGTCCTTGCTCACGTCCAAGGTTATTTCACAGGCAGAGTTTGACCAAAACGAGGCCTCCTACCTGACCGCCAACGCCAACCTCACGAGCGCGAAGGAAAGTGTGAGGAGCGCCGAGTTTGCCATTCTAAGCGGAGAAGCATCGCTGCAAGAAGCCCGGGACAACCTCAGTCGCACGACGCTTGTCGCCCCTCAAGCAGGCGTGGTCACAGCCCTGTCCAAAGAAGTGGGCGAAAGCGTCCAGGGAAACGGCTTCACAGCCGGCGAAGTCATCATGAAAGTCAGCGACCTCAGCACCATGGAGGTGAATGTCGAAGTCAATGAAAGCGACATCGTACGCATCCACATGAAGGACGAGGCTGAAATCGAAGTGGACGCGTATTTGGGTGAGACATTCTCAGGTCAGGTGACCGAAATCGGAAACACCGCCCTCAATGCGGGCATGAACGGGTTCAGCATGGACCAGGTGACCAACTTCTCCGTCAAGATCCGGTTAGATCGGTCCAGCTACTTGCACCTTGTGGAAGGTGACCACAACCACGAAACCCCGTTCCGTCCTGGCATGAGCGCAACAGTGGACGTTTTGACGGCGCGGGCCGACCAAGTGTTGTCAGCCCCCATCCAAGCGGTGGCCAGCAGGGCCTCTGACGTAGACGACGAGGGCACGGAGACGGAGCTTGGTGTGTTTCTGCTCGTGGAAGGAGAGGCAAAGTGGACGACGGTAAAAACCGGCATCCAAGACACAAAATTCGTGGAGATCCTAGGTGAGGTGAAAGATGAAGATGTCTTGATCACAGGGCCGTATGAAATCGTCAGCCGGACCTTGGAGGACGGTGAATCCGTTGAAATCCACTGATGGCTCGCATCCTTATCCTCGACACCGCCACCAAACAATGTTCTGTGGCCCTGTCCGAGCATGGCGAAGCTGTGGCTTGGAAAGAAGACCGTGCCGACGGCTACGTTCACGCAGAACGTCTGATGCCCCTCATCAACGCCCTCCTGAAAGAACACGGCTGGGACAAATCTTCGTTGGAGGCCATTGCGGTGTCTGGGGGACCAGGGTCGTTCACAGGACTTCGCATCGGCGTCTCAGCCGCCAAAGGCTTGTGCCACGGCTTGGGGCTGCCTCTCATTGCGCTGGACACCCTCGGCATCCTGGCTGAGCAAGGTGAGCGCTTGGATCCGACCCCAAAGCGGCGCGTGGCGATGGTGGACGCAAGACGAATGGAAGTCTACGCCGGCGATTTCAACCACGAAGGCGACTGCACCGAGACAGCTCGCCCCGTGGTGGTCGACGAAGAGGGGTCACCGTGGGAAGGCCCTGCCCAATTCATCGGTGACGGTGCAGTGAAATGCGCCGAGGTCTTGGCAGGTGAAGGCCGGACGTTTGTCGAGGCGTGGCCTTTGGCGCGCGACGGGGCCAAGCTCGCAGAAGCCGCCTTCGGGCAGAGCGACTTTGCAGATTTGGCCAGCTATGAACCCAACTACATCAAAGCGTTCAAGGCCGGTGCACCGAAAGACCCCTTGGGTCTGCGGTCCACACTGGGTGTCGTTTGGCTGGCTCTGGCCCTTGTCTTGGCGTCGTGCACCTCTTGCGGGGAGCAACAGCAATTCATCCCGTACGTCCCTGTTGGCCTCCAGATCGACTTGAATTTGCCGGCGTACAACACGCTGAATTTCCCCGGAGAAGCCATTGCCCTGGCGGGAGGCTCCAAGGGCCTGTATGTCTACCGGTACACCTTGGACGAATTTGTGGTGTTGGACCGGCATGCCACATACGACATTCCTTTGGCCTGCCAAATCACCCTTGACGCGGACAACTTCACCCTCCGGGACAACGACGATTGCTCAGAGAGCGAATGGCAAATCATCGACGGCTCGGTCATGAACGGACCAGCCACTTTGCCTTTGCATCGCTACCGAACGAGCCTGAACGGCTCCATCCTGAGTGTTTTCAATTGAGCCAAAACACAAACAACCCCGCCTGAAGGCAGGGTTGTTACAGTGTCTCGTTCTTAAACTGGCGTCTCAGTAGCGGTAAGCTTCACCCTTGAAGGGGCCTTGAACGCCCACCCCAATGTACTCAGCTTGCTCCTGAGAGAGCTCGTCAATCTCCACGCCGATTTTGTCAAGGTGCAAACGGGCCACCTTCTCGTCGAGGTGCTTGGGCAACGTGTACACGCTGTTTTTGTAACTGTCGGCGTTGTTCCAAAGCTCAATCTGCGCGATGGTTTGGTTGGTGAAGGAAGCCGACATCACAAAGCTGGGGTGTCCTGTGGCGCATCCGAGGTTCACCAAGCGACCCTCCGCCAACAAGATGATGTCTTTGCCGTTCACAGTGTACATGTCCACCTGGGGCTTGATGGTGTCCTTGGTCTCGCCATGGTTGGTGTTGAGCCATGAGACGTCGATTTCGTTGTCGAAGTGACCAATGTTGCACACAATCACTTTGTCCTTCATGGCCTCAAAGTGGGCACCTGTCACGATGTCCTTGTTGCCTGTGGCGGTCACCACAATGTCCGCCTCGGCCACGGCATCAAGCATCTTCTTCACCTCAAACCCTTCCATGGCCGCCTGCAAAGCACAAATCGGATCGATTTCCGACACAATCACACGGCAGCCGGCGTTGCGCAACGACTCGGCCGAGCCTTTGCCCACGTCTCCGAAACCTGCAACCACAGCCACTTTGCCCGCCATCATCACATCGGTGGCCCGTCGAATGGCGTCCACACAGGACTCGCGGCAACCGTACTTGTTGTCAAACTTGGACTTGGTGACAGAGTCGTTCACATTGATAGCCGGCATCGGCAATGTGCCGTTCTTCTCACGATCATACAAGCGCAGCACGCCTGTGGTGGTTTCTTCGGAAATGCCCTTGATGCCAACAGCGAGTTCAGGGTACTGGTCCAACACCACATTGGTGAGGTCTCCCCCGTCGTCCAAAATCATGTTGAGGGGCTTTTTCTCCTCCCCAAAGAACAACGTCTGCTCGACGCACCATTCGTACTCCTCCTCAGTCATGCCTTTCCACGCGTAGACAGGAATGCCTGCCGCAGCGATGGCTGCCGCCGCATGGTCCTGCGTGGAGAAGATGTTGCACGACGACCAGGTCACCTCGGCGCCCAGCTCCACCAAAGTTTCGATCAAGACCGCAGTTTGAATGGTCATGTGAAGGCATCCCGCCACCCGGGCACCGGCCAGAGGTTTGGAAGCGCCAAACTCCTCGCGGAGGGCCATCAAGCCAGGCATTTCAGCCTCTGCCAAAGTGATTTCTTTGCGTCCCCACTCAGCCAAGCTCATGTCTTTGACTTTGTACGGGAGGGTGGGAGTGAGAGTTGTGTTGCCCATGGTTCTGGTTTTATCTGTGCAAAAATACGGAATGTGGGTACTTTGGAGCCGAGGGGCAAACCTCCGTCCTTTGCGCCCATGCCTAGATTGCCGTTGTCCAAACAACCAAACAACCCGAGGGTTGTTCTTTGGAGATGGGACGAAGGGAGTGCATGGCCTCTGGCCAAGCTTGAAGCCCACTTTCCAGAGCGCGAGTGGGCAACAATGTCCAAAGGTCGACTTCGAGAACACCAAGCAGTGGCATGTGGCTTGACGGAACTGCTCGGCTCTGAAGGATGGCGCGTCATCCACCGCGACGGGAAGCCCGAGCTGCTCGACGCCTTCGGGAAAGTGCGTCCCCTCAGTGTATCCCATCACAGCACGAGTCTCGGAACAACGGCTGCGGCGGGGGTTTGGGAGGCTGGCGAACGGCACCACGGCATCGACCTGGTGGACACACAAGATGTTCGAATTCCCCGCATCGCATCGCGTTTCATGTCGCCGGTCGAGCAGGAACGGTGGCCAGAAGCCAAACCCTGGGTCTGGGCTGCGAAAGAGACCATGTTCAAAGGGCACGGTCCCAACCTCGATTTCCGTCTCGAATTGTCGATGGATTCCATGGATTGGGTCGGTGACAGCGGAAGGCTGGTCGGATCAGTCCGGGGTGCCATCTGGCGAGGGGAATTGGCCCACGTACCGCATTCCTCATTGGGCCTGGTCTGGTCCTCCCCTTCCGCCATGTAAGTCAGGACAAAAGCCAACAAAAAAGGGACCCGAATGGATCCCTTTTTTGTAGATGACGCTCAATTGTCACAAGCGCTCGACGCCCTTGTGGCGACGCTCGGTGCTCACGGTCAGCTTCTTGCGACCCTTCCGACGCCGTGAGCTTAAAACGTTGCGACCACTGGCGGTTGCCATGCGCTTGCGGAAGCCGTGCTTGTTGCGGCGCTTCCGGACGGAGGGTTGAAATGTCCTTTTCATCGTACTCTGGTTTCCCTTTACGGGAGGGCAAATGTAAGAAAGCCTTTTTGTTTCGCCAAAGGGTTGACCCCACTTTAACTTTGTCCCCAATGGTACACGGCAGGCGACACAACCAAGACGACAGGCCCACGAAAAAATTCGCGGTGGCCGATTTGAAAGGAATTGGGCGCATGAGGAAGTACCTCAAACCGTACACCCTTCATTTCACGGCAGGCATTGTCATCATGAGCATCTCGGGCGTGCTGACGTTGGCCATCACAAGACTCTGGGGACAACTAGGAGGCGTAGGCACGACCGGCGCGGTGGGTGAATTGCCCTACCTCGGCATCCAACTCAATGACTTGGCTTCCATCGGCTGGACTCTTTTGACCGTTCTGGCAGTGCAAGCCGTGTTCTCCTTCATTCGGGTCATCCTGTTCGCGGACATGACTGAGAAGATGATGCTGTCGATGCGACAAGACGCGTTTGACGCGCTGGTCAGCATGCCCATGGCCTTCTACGACGCAAGGCGTGTCGGAGACCTGAACAGCCGCATTTCTGCCGACATCGCCACCATTCAGGACATTTTCACAGTCACACTGGCTGAGTTGTTTCGAGGACTGATTTTGATTGTGGGAGGCATTGTGGCTCTGGGGTACTTCTCTGTGGATTTGACACTCTGGATGCTGGGAACCATCCCTGTGATGATCGTTGCGGCCATCGTGTTTGGCCGCTTCATCCGAAAACTCTCCAAGCGCACGCAAGACGAAGTGGCCGCATCCAACGTGGTGGTTCAAGACGTGCTGACTGCGATTGTGAGCGTCAAGAGCTACGCCAACGAATGGATGGAACGCCGGAAATATGGCAAGCACGCCCGAGAGATCAAATCCCTGGCCATGAAAGGGGCCTTTTGGCGCGGGGCGTTCGCGAGCTTCATCATTTTGTTTTTGTTTGGGGCCATCACCTTGGTCATTTTCAAGGGGGCTGACCTCATGCAGGAAGGTGAACTGGCGAGCGAACACTTCTTCTCCTTTCTTCTCATGACGGGTCTTGTCGCAGGAAGCATTGGGGGGATGGCTGCTCAGTTCAGCGCGCTTCAACGGGGGTTGGGCGCCATCGAATCGGTCATGGACATCGTGGACCAAGACCGCGAAGTGCAGGACCTAGACCGAGAGCCCGTAGCGGTGTCCCTGAGACGGCCCATCGCGATGGAAGACATTCATTTCAACTACCCCCAACGCCCGGAGGTGCCGGTGCTGCAAGGGTTCTCTATGTGCATAAAACCAGGTCAACAAATTGCCCTTGTGGGTTCCAGCGGGGCCGGAAAAAGCACAGTTGCTGCCATGCTTCTGCGTTTTCATGCTGCCAACCAAGGCACCTTCAAAGTGGGTGATGAGGACGTGGCATCCATGGATTTGCGCGGATACCGTCAACGTGTGGCATTTGTGCCGCAAGAAGTGATTTTGTTTGGGGGGGATTTGAGAAGCAACATCCGCTACGGTCGCCCAGGCGCGTCAGAAGAGGCGGTGGTGGACGCTGCCAAAAAGGCCTTTGCTTGGGAATTCATCCAAGAATTTCCTGAAGGCCTTGACACGCTGGTTGGAGAACGGGGGGTTCAACTTTCAGGCGGCCAGCGCCAACGCATCGCCATTGCCCGGGCCATCTTGAAGGATCCAGATTTGTTGATCTTGGACGAAGCCACCAGCGCTTTGGACAGCACCTCCGAACGTGAGGTCCAAGCTGCATTGGACGCCTTGATGCAGGGGCGCAGCTCTGTGGTCATCGCCCACCGTCTCAGCACGGTGAAGGGCGCCGACCGCATTTGTGTCATGGAAGCCGGACGGGTTGTGGAACAAGGCAAGCACACCGATTTGATGGCCCAAGGCGGGCATTACGCCAAACTCGTCGAGAACCAAGAGCTGGTGGCCAACGGGTGAACGGCGACGGTTCCGCTTGTACATTTAACGCATGGCGACGAGGAAGAAAGCCCTAATCACAGGCATCACCGGACAAGACGGCGCCTATCTAGCCGAGCTTCTTTTGGACAAAGGATACGAAGTGCACGGAATCAAGCGTCGAGCGTCTCAGCTCAACACCGAGCGCATCGACCACTTGTACCAAGATCCGCACGAGCAAGATGTCCGTTTGACATTGCATTACGGGGACTTGGTTGACAGCACCAATTTGATCCGCATTGTTCAGGAGGTGCGGCCTGACGAAATCTACAACCTCGCCGCGCAAAGCCACGTCCGCGTCAGTTTTGACACGCCAGAGTACACCTCTGAGGTGGATGGATTGGGGACACTTCGGTTGTTGGAAGCCATCCGAATTTTGGGCATGGAAACCACCTGTCGGTTCTACCAAGCGAGCAGCTCGGAGTTGTTTGGCAAAGTCCAGGAATCTCCGCAGTCGGAAACCACACCCTTTTACCCCAGGAGTCCTTACGGTGTGGCCAAATTGTACGCGTTTTGGATTGTCAAGAATTACCGGGAGTCATATGGAATACACGCCAGCAATGGCATCCTTTTCAACCATGAGAGTCCTTTGAGAGGTGAAACGTTTGTGACGAGAAAAATCACCCGTGCCGTAGCGCGCATCAAATTGGACATGCAGGAATGCCTGCACCTGGGGAACTTGGATGCCCAGCGCGACTGGGGACACGCACGGGACTACGTGGAGGGGATGTGGCGCATGCTGCAGCAAGACACCCCGGACGATTACGTCTTGGCCACAGGTGTGACCACCACCATCCGCGAATTTGCCACCATGGCGTTTGCCGAAGCCGACATCAGCGTGTCGTGGCGCGGACAAGGGTCAGACGAAGAGGGATACTGCGCAGCATCAGGGCACGTCTTGGTGAAGGTGGACCCGCGCTACTTCCGACCGGCCGAAGTCGATGTGTTGATCGGCGACGCCTCCAAAGCTCAGGCCAAACTCGGCTGGAAAGCCAATTGCACGCTCAAGGAACTGTGCAAAGAGATGGTCCAGGCTGACTTGAAACTTGTTCAGCGCACGACCACCTGACCCGCCCACAGGTCGGGCGTCGGCCGCATCACGTCCCAACGGGTCGTCCCCCTTGAGTGGCCAAACCACCAAAGGAATGCATTCAGCGCACTTTGCGCCTCTTAAAAGTTGTCCAAATCGATGGGTCGCATCACGCCGAACCACTTTCGGACGGCCTGACCGACGCCTGGCACGTCGATGTGGATGATGTAGACGCCACCGGCGATGGGCACGTTGGCTTCG
>MDSV01140575.1_pt1 | contig 16103 bp, 11 predicted proteins | sample 810851 | NCBI WGS metagenome assembly MDSV01 (sample SAMN05326640, study PRJNA326480) | marine metagenome | isolation source: seawater | place: Atlantic Ocean: North East | collected 2012 | reverse complement strand
TCTGTCTGCTCACAGCAGAAACTAGACGTTAATAATAGACTGTCTGCGAAGAATCAAGCGTATAATCCTATATCTTGTGTATAAAACTGAGAATTAAGCATTTGCTCGTACTTAAAAATCATAAGCCTCTGATATTATTGGGTATTACTAGTCTAATGCTTGGCTGCTCTGTGTCTAAGCAAAAGACCAGCGCCGATGATGAGAGCTATTATGCCATCGCTGATAAGTCCGACATGGTGCCTGGGATGACTTCGCAGGTGGTTGTCGATGAAGTTCGCGAAATTAATCTCGACAGTTTTGAGGTTAATAATGAAAGTTTTGAATTTCTCGACAATGAGGCCAATAGTGAAATTGGTGCGAGTATTTTAAGTCTTGATGCTGCTCTAGGCTTGGCTTTTTCGCACAGCAAGGATTATCAAAATCAAAAAGAATTATTGTATCTCGAAGCGTTGGCTCTGACGTTTGATCGCTATCGTTATACACCTACTTTCTCTGCAAGAGGCTCTGGTGACTATCAGTGGGATGCTGAAGACCAGTTTGTGCAAGATATGCAATCACTTACTGGTATGGATCGAACTAATTACTCTGAGTCTACTTTTTCCAATACTAGCTTAGGTGCGCAATACTTTTTAAAAAGTGGCGGCTCCATTGCTGTGAACCTGACGAATAATTTTACAAGATTTTTAAGCGGCGATATCAGTGAATTTGGAACCAGCGCTTTAATCGGTTCGATAACCCAACCTTTGCTTCGTGATTTCGGCGCAGATATTGAGACAGAAGTATTAATGCAAGCCGAACGTGATTTGCTTTATCGGTTACGTGATTTCACTCGGTTCAGAAAATTGTTCACGGTGCGAGTCGCATCCGATTATTACTCCGTATTGTTAAATAGAGAAACGGCCCGCAATAATTTTGCTGGGCTTAATGCCACGAATCTATCATTAGAGAGAGAGCAAGCATTCCAAGTGGAAGGTTTGACTACGTTGTTAGAGGTCGGTCGATTAGAGCAGTCAGCATTGCAGGCAGACCTACGTTGGACTTCTTCCATAACCCGGTACAAGCGTAGCTTGGATAATCTTAAGATACTTATTGGGCTTACTGCAGATGAGAATATTGTTCTTGATGATAATGAGATGGAATTAATTACGGAGACAGGCATGGATAGCCCAGACCTTAGTCTCGAGCAGGCAACTGACATGGCGATTCAGACGCGCTTGGATCTATACAGTTCTTTAGACCGTGTGCAAGATAGCGCGCGAAGAATTGAGGTGGCGGCTAATCAGCTTAGCCCTGGGTTAGATTTAAGTTTGGTTGCTGCTGTACCAGATGCAAATAATGGCAATATTGGTGAACTTGATTTTGAGAATGCAATCTATACCGCAGGGCTGGATATAGATTTGCCGGTTGATACCAAGTTTGAGCGCAACAGCTATCGACGAGCTTTAATTGATTACGACTCCTCGTCCCGCAACTATTTGCTCACATTAGACAGTGTAAAGTTGGATGTGGTGGACACTTGGCGAAGAATGAATGAAGCACGGAAAAGTTACGATATAAGTGTAACGAGTGTGCAGATTAATGAACGACGGGTTGAAGAGGCTCAATTGAGGGCCGAGCTAGGTTTGGGCGACATTCAGGATACTGTAGATTCACAGAATGATTTAACTGCTGCTCGGACTGAATTAGTCAGCTCTATAGTGGAGCATAATATTGCGAAGTTAGAATTCTGGCGAGACGTAGGTTTGCTCTATGTCGATGATTCTGGGCAGTGGGAGGAAGGCATTAATGAGCCACAATAACAAAACGATTACGGGGCAACTAAAAGCTAGAATTCCTGAACCTCTAATAAAAATAGGCAGAGAATTGCGCGATAAATTCATTGCTGCGGAAAAATCTACCCAATACGGCATAGCTGGTGCGGTATTTCTTGCCCTTGTCTTTTGGTTCATGTTGGGGGGAGAGAGCTCTGATCAAGGAACCATAATTACTTTCGAGGCCCGTCGTGGCGATCTTGAGATTACTGTACTAGAAGGCGGCTCTCTAGAGGCTTTGCAATCTCAAGAAATACGTTCTCGTATCAAAGGTAGAGAAGGGGTTAAGATTTTAAACATCGTCGAGGAAGGTTATCAGGTAACACCTGAGGATGTTGATGCAGGACTCGTTTTGGTTGAACTGGATAAAGCTGCCTTAATTGATCAACAACTTAACCAAGAAATCGCGGTTGAAACTGCTGAAGCAACCTACATTGAGCGCAGAGCTGAATTTGAAATTCAGTTAAATGAAAACATGACGGAATTAAATGATGCTCGTCAAGAAATGCGTTTTGCTCGATTAGAATTTGAAAAATTTCTTGGTGGAGATCTTGTTGCAGAAATTATTCAGCAACTCGATATTGAGGATCGCTTGGCCAAAGCTGAAGCTGCAGATTTGGTGGCAGTTGCCACAGCACTTCCCTCCACTAACACAAGAATTTCAGTAATTGAAGAGCCGGCGCGCCGAGCTGCATTCGACCCTAATGATCTGGAGGCTTTGCCTACTGCTGTGCGCGAGCGTATTCAGCAAATGATGTTGGAAAACGGTGGTGAGTTACCAGCAGAAATGTTGGAGCGCATGCAGAGTTTTTCCCAGGATGGCTTTCCCGGCGGCGGTCGCAATCAAGGCGATAGAAGGGGAAGTCGAAGTGATTTTGATGGCGCACAGATTGCTGGTATTGGTAGGCCGGCATCAGGGTTTCCGGTAGAAGATGGACCTGCTGTTGCCGATATCACTGAGTTGCGACTACAACCTATTACTGATACGCCGCTCAATACTGAGGTGACCCTATTAATGGATGAAAGCTATATGGCGATTCGCTATGAGCTAGATTTTACACAATACGCTGACATGGACAAATTGGAAGATGGTGAAGCCAAGCAGCAGTTGCGTGGATTACAAGATGAGTTACAGGTGTCACAGGAAGAGTACTTGCTCGCGCAGGATCGTATTGAGGGTCAGCGGCGCTTGGAAGCGAGAGGTTTTATTACTCCGACTGAATTAGAGGCAGAAGAGCTTAATTTGAGTAAGGCTCGCAATAAGGAAGCTGAAAAAGAAACGGCTCTTAAGCTTTATATTCAATACACGTTCCCAAAAGATGCAGAACAGAGATTATCTGACTTTGAGAATGCCATTATGGCCTATCAGCGGCAGCTTAAAGAAAATATCGCGGAGAAAGCCCAAGAAGAAGCTAGGTTCAGTTCTGCTGAACGCAAATACAATCTTGAACGGGTGAAGCTGGCAGATATAGAAGAGCAGATTGAGTTGGCAACTATTGTGGCTCAACGCCCCGGTCTAGTGGTTTATGGGGCTGCAGACCAGAATAAAATGCGCTATGGCGGCAGTTCACAAGAAGCAATTCAAGAAGGTGCAACAGTAAGAGAACGGCAGGCCATTCTTACTATTCCTGATATGCGGGAAATGGCAGTAAAAACTAATATTCATGAATCGGCCGTACAACGAGTAGCTGTCGGTCAGAAAGTAAGAGTCTCAATTGACGCCTTTCCGGATACAAACTTAATGGGTGTAGTCACTAAAGTAGCAGTGGTTGCTGATTCTGCAAATTCCTTCATGAACCCTGACCTAAAAGTTTATCCAACGACGATTAAGATAGATGGGGTTCATGATTGGTTGCGTCCTGGTATGAGTTCTGAGGTTGAAATTCTCGTGAATAATCTTGTGGATATAGTGTATGTGCCAGTGCAGGCAGTAACTTATTGGGATGAGCAGCGAGTTGTCTATGTTGATGCGGGTGGTAGTCCCGTGCGACGAGAAGTAGAAACAGGAACATTTTCTGAGTCTTTTATCGAAATCACTTCTGGTTTGCGCGAAGGTGAGAAAGTGCTCTTACTTCCACCACAGCAAAGTCTCAGAGATATAGGGGCTTAAGGGATTGCTCTCTTAATTTTAATCAACACATGACTATTATCGAAACTAATTCTGATCATGGTTCTACAGTTAAGTCGCGCGACATTTTTGCAGGTGAATTAGTTGCTAGTTTGCAAGAGATCAAAAAAACTTATTATATGGGTGCGTTGTCAGTTGATGTCTTGCATGGAATTACTCTCGATTTTTATGCCGGTGATTACATATCGATAATGGGTCCTTCGGGTTGTGGTAAATCCACGTTGATGAATATTTTAGGTTGCTTGGATCAGCCAACACAGGGTAAATATTTCTTAGGCGATGAAGACACTTCTAAAATGGAAGACGATGATCTCTCAGCTATACGTGGAGCGCGCTTAGGATTTATTTTTCAGTCTTATAATCTCATTCAACAATTGGATGTCTTGGAAAATATTGAGATGCCCTTGTTTTATCAGGGGTACACTGAAGCTGAGAGTCATGAGATTGCGATGGGTCTCGCAGCACGAGTGGGTCTGGAAGACCGAATTGATCATAAGCCGTTTGAACTGTCCGGGGGGCAGCAACAACGAGTGGCTATTGCTCGGGCCTTGGCAGTTGACCCGTTAATTATTTTAGCGGATGAGCCAACAGGTAATCTGGATTCGAAATCTGGGGCAGAAATTCTAACCTTGTTTGACGAGCTTCATGATCAGGGGAAAACGCTGATTTTAGTTACTCACTCAGACGAATTAGCAGAGCATTCCAAGCGTGAAATTAAACTGAAGGACGGACGAGTAGAGAGTGATGAGCGAATTCACACTTGATCCGATAAGCCAGCCGCCAGCTTCTTTTTCTCCATCTAATCCCAGATCGAAATTCACTACTACTCGCCTTAAGAAAATCACTCAGGTAGGGCTTAAAAGTATTTTCTCTCATGGTTTGCGTTCCTTGCTAACGGTTCTAGGTATTGTAATAGGTGTTGCAGCGGTAATCGCAATGCTTGCTGTAAGTGAAGGTGCCAGTTTTGAAGCGCAAAAACAGTTTCGTGATCTTGGTGCGACAAATATTCTGCTAAAGAGTGTCAAGCCGGTAGAAGTGGAAGAGAGCACCAATCGTGGTTTTGGTCCTCCACAGGCGATTGTATATGGGTTAACTCAAGCCGACATTGCAACAATTCGGGATACGATACCAGGGATCTCTAATGTGATCGCTTCACGAATTGTTAAGAAGAATATTTGGAACCTAGGTATATCGATAAATACTGATGTGGTTGGTACAGCGGTCGATTATCCTTCTTCGCGAAATTATAATCTTCGTGCTGGGAGGTTTTTTAGTGAAACTGAATTACGAGACCATGCTAACGTTGTAGTACTTAGCGATGAAGTTGCTAATCTTCTTTTCCCGATAGATAACCCAATAGCAAAATCCATCAAAATAGACAGCGACTATTACAATGTAGTCGGTATTATGGAAGCTGAAGGCTTTTCAAATCTCGGTCAAAATCAAGCTGGAAGCTCAAATTCTGCGCCGAGTAGAGTTTTTATACCCTTTACTGCTTCAAAGAGTCGTTTTGGAGAAACCACTACTCGGCAAACTGCCGGTGGGATGGAGTCTGAAACTGTCGAATTGCATGAAGCGATTATTCAGGTGGACAATCAAGAAACGGTGATTGAGGTGGGTGAAATTATCGACCAAATTCTTCAGCGTAGGCACAAGGATGTGGATTACTCGATTGAGGTGCCGCTTGCCTTGCTGCGGCAAGCGGAAGCCAGTGCATTAAGGGATCAAATAGTTGCCGGTGCTATCGCTGGAATCTCTCTGCTGGTGGGCGGTATCGGCATTATGAATATTATGTTAGCTAGCGTCACCGAACGGACTCGAGAGATAGGGATTCGAAGAGCCTTAGGCGCTAAGAGGAAAGATATCATTGCGCAATTTCTTATTGAGGCAGTAATTCTTTCCGGCGTCGGCGGGTTAATTGGGGTTGTGTTGGGCATCCTCATTCCATTCATCATTTCTACCTTCTGGGGTATGACCACAATTGTTACCCCAATAGCACCGATTCTCGCCTTTTCAATATCTGCCATGATTGGCGTGATCTTTGGAATCTATCCCAGCATGCGGGCTGCGGACATGGATCCTGTTGAGGCTCTGCGACATGAGTAATCTGCTGGTAACTGGCCCGTATCCACTCTAACCTTTAGGGAATACTCCGTAGCCAGGGATTCTGTGATTACCCTATTTTCTACCTAAATGAAGTGACTCCTTCGAAGAATTTCGTGTGAGATCGCTAGTTTGACTCGCCGATTACTAGCGCATAAAGAAAGTAAGAATAATCAACTTGAAATTCAATAGTTGCCGATAAAAATGCTGAAATTAATCGCTTGCGCAAAATCATAAGAAGCGAATCAAGCAAGTAATGTCAGTGGTGCTGAGTCGCTTCTTATAATAAAGTCCTTTACTCAAGCTTTGGAACTTTAATCTGATACGCATGAAAAAATACATATTTGTCCTGAACTATTTGTTGCTCGTTGTCTTAAGTTTTTCTTCTGCGCTAACTGTTGCGGCGGAAGATCATATGCGCTGGGTAGCTTATGATGAAACAGAGGACTTGGCGCAATTAGCGCTGCATGAGAATAACGGCATGCATTTCAAGCTGCTGAATTCAAAGATATTGGATAAGAATTCACTCTGGTCTCCTTTTCAAGATTCGCTGGCAAATTTCTCTGAGCGAGATTATGTGGCGTTGAAACCACTGATTCTTGATAGGTCCATCAGTGAGATTCAGAATTCTGTGAACGCAGGAGATTTGTCCTATGAGCAATTAGTGACGTTTTATATATTTAGGATTAGGGAAATTGAATCAGATAATCAGCGAAGTATTAATAGTGTTATAGCGCTAAATCCTGATGCTATAAATCGAGCACGTCAGCTGGATGAAATACATCAGGCCAGTGATGGAACTCCTTCAGATTCAATATTCGGGATTCCAGTTTTAATTAAGGATAATATTGGCGTGGAGGGTATGGCCACTACAGCAGGTGCAGTGGCGCTGCAAGAAAATTATACTGATAACGCATTCATAGCTGAGCGTTTGTTAGAGAAGGGTGCAATAATTATTGGCAAAGCTAACTTGAGTGAGTGGGCTTATTTTTTCTGCAATGATTGCCCGTCAGGTTACAGCGCAATGGGGGGGCAAACACTAAACCCCTATGGTCGATTTGTATTCGGGAGTGGTGGTTCCAGTGCTGGCAGTGGGGCTTCGACGGCGGCTAACTATGCAACAGTCGCCGTTGGTTCAGAAACTTCTGGTTCGATCTTGTCTCCTGCAAGTGCAAATTCTTTGGTGGGATTAAAACCTACGACCGGGTCTCTAAGTAGAACGGGAGTGGTGCCAATTTCAGCGAGTTTAGATACAACAGGACCAATGGCCCGCTCAGTTGCAGATGTTGTGGTGCTGTTTAACTCGATGGCGGGTTATGACCAAGATGATTTGGCGATGCCTTTGATCAGTGATGATCTGCAGTTGATTTATCGGGAAACGAGTCTGGCAGACAAGCGCTTAGGTGTTATAGATCGGTATGCCGATAATGCCTTTTACAACAATGCCCTTAGTGTTTTATCTGCAAATAATGCAGAGCTTATCGATCTTAGTTTTAATCCTTCAAGACAACCTCAATTTACTGAATTCCTGGGCGCCGAAATGGCGAGAGATCTGGCGCTTTATTTGAATAAAAATGCTGCGGATCAGGTTGAGATTCTTTCAATTACCGAATTACAAGCCTTCAATAATGTTGAATTTGAAGTTCGGGCACCTTATGGTCAGGGGTTGATTGATATGATGACTGAGCTTAATTACAACGAAGCTGAGCTCGAAGAATTACGGGCTGAGCTTCAAGCTTGGGGAAGAGAAATATTGGATCGTACGTTTATAGAATCAAATTTACATGTGCTACTCGGTGTTAACAATCATCAAGCTGGAATTGCGGCCTTGGCAAATTATCCTGCCTTGACCATTCCTATGGGTTATGAAAAGAATGGTCGTCCTATTGGGCTAACTTTGATTGCCCCGCCCTTTCAAGAGCAGCTGCTTATTGATATTGGTGTTCAATTCGAAAAATTTATCCAGGCCCGTAGAATGCCTTCAAAATATCAGTAGTGCAAAGATGTTAATTAGTATTGCTGAAGCTAAAAAAAATGTGGATGTAAGTTAACGATAGCTTACCAATAATTTTCGATAGTGATGTGCCCTGGCGAACGACGGCGGTTTTTAGTAAATTTTCTGGTTTTCAGAATTTCTACAGAATCCTTGATCATGTCAGGATTACCGCACAGCATAATGTGAGACTTCTCAACATCGAGCATTAATCCCAAAGCATTTTCGAGGGAACCATCTTCTAATGTGATTGGAATTCGTCCGTTAATTGTCCCTTCCACAATTTCCCGGCTAACGAATGCTTGGAAATAAAAGCGCCCTCTGTATTTTTCTTGCAGTGATTGAATAACTTCCTGATAACGTAAGTCAGCTAAAGTTCTTACTCCATGAATGAGTACAATTTTTTCAAAACGCTGCCATGGCTCATCAGTATTGAGGATTGAGAAAAAGGGAGCCACGCCTGTCCCCGTTCCAAGCAGCCATAGATCCGTGCATTCAGGGATTTCATCCAGTACAAAAAACCCATTTGATTGTTGTTTTACCCAAACACTGTCGCCTCTTTCTAATTTAACCAGGGCATTCGAAAGCATCCCATCAGTAGCTGTGTAAAAGAAAAACTCAAGAGGCCTTTGTTGAGGGGAGCTCAAATAAGAATAAGGGCGCGCAATGCGTTCTCCATCAATATCTAGAGCGAGACTAGTAAATTGCCCGGCGGTAAACGTATCTACGTCGGCATCGATCTTTAATGAGAATAGATTTTCAGTCCAATGAATATTTTCTGAGACTTTACCTTCAATCCACTGTGCCATTTATTCAATCCGCTGCTACACCGCTAATTACTAGCACTATGGTATGAATTTCTATAGTCTCCTAGCAAGCACAAAATGGTCAAGATGCCACTCTGTGGGCTATTAAGAGAAATTAAAATACTTAAAAAGGTACAGCTTTATGGCTATGTGGTTTGAGATAGCACTCTGGAAAAGAATTCTAGGCGCCATGATTCTTGGTGTAATACTTGGTGTAGTCTGGGGGAATGGGGTAACTGCCATAGCTTGGGTCGGTGAGTTATTCATTCGACTGATTCGAATGGTTGTCGTACCGCTTGTATTTGTGACTTTGGTGTCCGGTGTTATTTCTATGGGTGATCCGAGTAAGCTTGGCTCGTTAGGAGTAAGAACGCTGGCTATCTATCTAATGACCACCCTGGTTGCAATCACTATTGGTTTAACTCTTGCGGCGCTATTGCAGCCAGGTGTTGGTGTGGATCTTGCCGCAGTAGCTCCCAGTGCAGTGCAGGAAACGGTACCCCTTGGTGAGCGATTAATGAGTATCGTGCCTGATAATCCTTTCGCAGCTTTTGCAGAAGGGAATATTCTAGCGATTATTTTTTTCGCCCTCCTGATAGGTGTTAGCTTGCTTACTATTGGTGAGACTGGAAAGCCAGTTGCTGATTTTATGGGAGCAGCGGCAGAAGCTATGTTGCGCATTACTCATTGGATTATGGAAGTTGCGCCCTTTGGAGCCTTTGCGTTAATTGCTCAATTAGCTGGCACCGCTGGAGTAGGTGCGTTGCTCGATGTGGTAACACTAGCGCTAGCTGTGGTTATTGGATGTTTTGCGCACATGGTGTTAATGCACGGCGTAATCATTATGAAAACTATGCTTCATTTATCCCCATTAACATTTTTTCGTGGGGCACGTGACGCTATGTTAATGGCGTTTTCTACTTCTTCTAGCTCTGCGACACTACCTATTTCAATGTCTTGTGCTGAAGAAAATTTAGGCATTAAGCCTGTAGTTGCTTCAACTGTATTACCTTTAGGTGCCACCATTAATATGGATGGTACCGCGCTTTATGTTGGTATTGTTTCTGTGTTCGCGGCTCAGGCTTTTGGTATCGATCTTACTGTCGCCGATTATGCACTAATTGCAGGATCAACGACTTTAGTTTCAATTGGAACTGCAGCTGTTCCCGGTGCCTCCCTCTTTTTGATTGCGGCCGTAATGGATACTATTGGTATGTCGCCAGAGCAGAATGCGGCTGTAGTGGGCTTTATTCTTGCATTCGACAGGCCTCTAGATATGTTGCGTACCAGCGTTAATGTTGGTGGTGATCTCTCAGTATCTACAGCAGTGGCAATTTGGGAAGGGGAATTTGAAAAGGAAGTATTCGATCGGCCTTTAAAGAACTAGCTCAATACGAATAAGTTATTGTCATACCGACCCGCAGGTCTTCATCAAAGAAAACCAAAGGGGAATCGCTAGTTGCATTAATGCTAATGATCTGTGCATCTACTGCCCAATTATCATTGATTGTGTAGTTGACACCAAGTAGCGCTAATAGTGAATCCCCATTAAGATCACCTTGCAACGTAGACGACAGCGTAAGGTCGCTATTAAGCAGAATATTGCTGTACCGCACTAGCCAGCTACCGAACACCCCTTGGTTGAAGAGTTGCTGCCCCGGCAACAAACCTTCGTCCTCGTCCAGCATCTTCTGTGCCTGAATACCCAAACTCAAACTTTGCTCATTATCTACCGCCCATTCAAAGCCAAACGAAGTGCCAATTTGATCTTTCTTTAAATCGAGTGGCGAGGAGAGGGCAGTTGTTCCGGGAAAATTGAAGCTGTCTGCCAGGACATTGTGACTAAAGGCTAAATCGAAGTTGAGGAGTAGGCGGCCGATTGCGCGATTGGCACTAAATCCCAACAACAAAAAATCGTTCTTCTTTGCCACTGCGTCACCGATTCCAGAAACTGGGTCTTCATAGCGTAATTGGTTTTCATAAAGATAGGCCGCCATAAAGCTGATGTCGCTCCGGTCGAATGATTTTCTCCACTGGGTGCCGACTTCTGCAAGAGCTTCTCCATCTCTTTTGTAGTCTGTGAGATTAAATTCAGGTTCAAAGAAAAAAGGGCTACCGCGGACAGATGCTGGATTAAATTCTGGATAAAGATTTACAAAGCTGGACCAATTACTCCCTGCTCCAAAATAATCCCACACGACCATCCACTGATTGAGACGGGCATCTTCTATGTCGATGATAGTGAGGTCTCTGAATTCAAAATGGTTAATCACATCGAGAACAGAGTTACCTACAGTCTCCCCCCAAACAACTGTCTGTCGTCCAAACTTAATACTGTGTTGATCGAAACTTCGCTGCAGGAAAAATTCATTTATACGGTACTCAGCGTCAATATTTTTGTTATTAGCCTCATGCTCATAGTCATGTTTCCAGTATGTCCGCGTTTGCCCGCTTGCTTGAATTAACCACCCTGGCGCAAAGCCATTTTGATACCGAATATTTATGCCTAATCGATTGTTTTCCATTTCTGCTTCACGCGGAAAGGAGAAACCTGGCAGTGGTTCTACGGAGTGGTTATTAACCTGCCCATAGAACTGCTGGCTGACGCTGAAGGTAAAACCTTCTAACCAAGAATCTGGACCGTCATTGGGTTGTTCGTCAAAAACGTTATCAAACAGATTATCATCGAAGATGATCTCGTCGCTTAATATAGCTTCATCTTCGAGGTTCAACTGCTCATTCTGTTGGGAGTACGCTATCGGAGCGACAAACATCAGAATTACCCCGGCTCTTTTGCAGAAGCGCGACATATTAAGTTAGTAATTCCAGGTTAATTAAGTTGAGCCCGAAGTTTCTCTAATTCTGTCTCTCGATAGGCTGCGTCGGTAAGCGTGCGTTGACTTAGAAATTCGTCTTCAATGTCTAAATCAGTATAAATTTCCACAAATGCCATATTAGACAAACGGTTGGTAACGAGATTCATCATGGTTAATGAGCGCGACATCCATATATCATTCACAAGTTCAACTCTTGAAGCCATGAGTCTTTTAACTTCTTTCTCGTACTGGTCATACATTTCCGATCGCAAAACGACATGTCTTTCTTTGTCCACGTAATGCACTTGTCGGGAATAACGCGTCTTCTTCGCCCTCTCTTCATTTGGAATCATTTCCACTTTCCAAACTTCTCGACCGGCTGTTGTCGTTTCCTCTAGAATATTGAAAGTATACTCTTCGAGTTTTCCTGTTTCAGTATCTTCAGTAGTAAATTCGGAGCCAAATAGCGATGCGGGCTCGGTGTCTTCATCTGAATCTCCACTCGCTAGGCGTTTTACTCTTCCAAGAGCGGAAAGATAGAGCCAGGTTTCGTTGTCGCGGTCAGTTTCATCATATGTATAGCTGAGCATACCGATACCACGTTCCGCAGCCGGTTCCAATGTGACTGTGACACTCTTGGTATCTTTTAGTTCTGGCCCGTAGTTTTTTGCTACAGATTCCAGAGATTTAACTCGAGGTCTATCTGCGCAGGTTATGCGCCCATCGGTAACACCAAATTTACAGCTCGAAAGCTGCATTCTATTAAATGATGAGTCATTAGTTTGGCGCTGAGCATCATCTGCCAATTTCATGATATCAAAGCCGGTGAGATCTTGAGCAAGAACACCGCTAAAGCAAACTCCCAAAAATATCGAGCCAATCAATAATCGTAAGCTTGTTGCAATCATACAGTCACTCCCTGGAAATCAATCTTGGTGTCTACATTTTTCACGCCGAATTTTGGTTTAAAAATTATAATCATTGCGGGAATAAGAAATAGGTCACAAAGCAGAGCAACAAATATTGCCATTGAGCCAAAAAAGCCAACCTTTGCCATCCCTAGATAATCTGAAAAGCTTAGTACGGCAAATCCAAGCCCTATGACCATTGTAGTAAACATCACGGCTTGTCCTACTTCCTTTATTGCGCTCTCTAGTGCCGCAGCCATGCTTCCTGTTTTGCTTAATTCTACTCTGTAGTGGGTCATAAAATGAATAGTATCATCTACAGCTATACCTAAAATTATAGGTGCTATTAATAGGGTGTCCGTGTCCAAAGGGATGCCAAAAAGGCCCATTAAGCCAAAGGCTAGGAAAGCTGGTATGGCATTGGGCACCATACCCATCATGCCGCCGCTAAAAGATCCCAGTGAAATAATCATAATTATGCTAACTATGAGCAGAGCTAAGGCGAAGCTATTAAATTGAGAAGTTGCTACTTCATCGGCCATTACCATTAGAGTTGCCATAGTTCCTGTTAAATTCACATCTAGACCCGGAAAGTCGGTTTCAATTTCCGCAAAAGTTTCCTGGACATCTAATGAAATATCTTCGAAGAGTTCCTTATATTCATAAGAGCCTAAATTTCGTGCGGTGACGCTAATATGTGATCGGCTGTAATCATCTGACACAAGATTTCTGCGATCTTCCGGGTTCGCACTGTTGAACATAAAAAGTAATTGTGAAATCGCTTGGTTTGAATCCGGAATTCTATAAAATTCCGGGTTATCCTCGTTCATGGCTTGGTTTGTATCTTTAACAATATTAGCGAGGGAATTAGTCCGCCCAATAATATCAGGGTAGCGGCTCTCGACCCGAGTCTGCAGATTATCAACTGCGGTAAGCAATTCAGAATCAAGCATGCCGTCAGTTACCCCGGTATCGATCATTATTTCCATGTTTTGAGCGCCAGACATGTTCTGGTCGACCACTTCTACAGCGATAGACAATGGGTGGTCCGCCCTAAACATCTCGGCGATGTTTGTATCGATTAAGATTTTAGTTGCGCCATATGCGCAGAGGATAAAGCCGGACCCAAAGATAACTAATATTAGGTAGGGTGATCGCTGAACAATTGCAGGAACTCGAGCAAGTATTTCTCGTTGATAGTTAATTATCCAATAAGTTAGGGCGATCACGAAATTAATAAACGCTCCCAACAGTAAACCCAGCGAAACAAAAATAAGAAGCGCCGTACTAGCTGCGATGATCAATTTTTTCTTAGATTTTATAGAGGTCCACTTGGCGCCTAATCTATCAGCTAGGCTAGGGTTTTCTTTACTTCCAACTGCAGTTGGATGCCAGAGATCTAAAAGGACTGGCAAGAGCACCATGGTAAAGAAGAAAGCCAGAATGACCCCGAGAGCTGACATAAGGGCAAAAACTTTGATTGGCTCTAAATTTGAGGTCGCGAGGACTGACACCCCTGCGGATGTAGTGAGTGTCGTAAGCAAGATCGCCAAGCTTACTTTTTCATAAGCGTGCGAAAGAGCGATATAATGTTCTTGTCCGTCGCGCCTGAAACTAAAATAAGCGCTCATCACATGGACGCAGTCAGCAATCCCTACTGCAAAAATAAGCAGAACTGTTAACGCGACCATTGTAGACACAGTAATGCCCATCCAAACTGTTATTCCCCAGCACCAAGCTACGCTAAGTGCTATGGTGACCATCGGCCAGACTAGTGCGCTTCCGGAACGGAACAAAACCCATAAGAGCAAAGAAAAAATTAATACCATCAGGGTGCCCAGCACTGCCATCTGATTGAGTATGCCTTGCATTTGTCCCATCATGGACGGAGTGCCAACCGGATAAAAGCTTAGTTCACTTGAATATTTTTGATAAACCGCAGTTAAGGCTTCATCAAAAGAGAAGTAAGCAAGCTGGTCGGTGTCTTGAAATTCAACTTCTTGCACAACAGCATTGTCATCAAAAGTGAGATCAAAGTTTGCAAAGCTATCATCCAGCTCAATGCCAGTAATATCTACAACAGATTCATATCCTTCTACCGGAATTGTTCCGAAGTCTGTCTGGACGAGTATTGCGCCGTACTCTCCGTCTTCGGAGTAAAAGGCGCCTACATAATCTTGCTTACTTAAAGCCTCAGTTCTGAGTTCTTGGAGGTCAGCCTCACTAGTAGGTATCTGTCTAGGAATCAGCCTATCTGATCTTAATGTATCGCCTATACTTTCTTGAACGCGGATGTTTGTAAGGGATTGGATTCTGCGAACATGGGATAGCTCTTCCCATGGAATTTCAGGATATTCACTTCTGTCTAAGTCCCTCCAGTTAACAAGGTCATCGGTTAGTTGTTGGACTGCAGTCAAAGATTCACGAGAAAAGACATCACCGTCTTCTGGAGAATAAATTATGAAGACAGAATCATCGCCGCCAAATTGTCTACGAAATTCATCAAGCGCAACTTGTGCTGGATTTTCCTCCTCTAAAAAACTGTCAGTAGACATATCGAAAACGGTAAGACTAAAAATCCCATAAAACAAAAATACTGAGATGATCACCAATCCGGTCAGTACTTGTTTCTTATAGTTAAGAATGACGTTGGGCGTTTCCCCAAATAATTCTGTGAGCTTTAAAAGAACCTTTTCCATCTCGTTTTCCCTGTATTAGATACTGCTGGTATTTTGTGTGCCTTGATCAATTATTTTGCTAAGAACTCGAATTAAATCTTTCGTTTTTAGTCCAGAAGTATCAAATATCGATTGGGGTACATAGTGAATGGCTGTAACTACCATGCTAATAACTGCTGCAAGAGTTTCCTGTTCAGTTACGTCTAAATTCTTTGCTACTGGATTAATATATTCTTCTGCCATGTATCTATGACCTTCCATAACAAGACTCTTAACACGAGTATCTTCGAGTATTGTGGCAAAATCTTGTGGCCTGGACATAAGAGCCCTGGTTAGCGGTGCCTTAGTCGCGAAGGTTAGGCTAATTTCAAGATAGGCTGAGAGCTTAGACTTTTTTGGTAATTTTTCAATAGCTTCTAACTGCGGCAAAATTGCCAGCTCTTCTGCAAGTTGACAGCTAAGGAACAGGTCCTTCTTGCTTTTAAAATGCAGGTATATAGAACCTTTCCCAATTCCTGACTCTATTGCAATATCTGCAATATTAGTTCGACGATATCCGACATCCGCGAAAAACCTCGTTGCTACTCGGATTATCTTGCGCTGAACCTCGATGTTCGGGTTATCGACACTTTCTTGGAGTTTGCCCCGTCCCGGCAGTGTTGCTGCTTTGTCAAATAATTCTGCTATTTTGCTCGCCATATGACCAAAATAACATATTTGGTCATTCGGTCAAAGTGTCGGAGTAAGATTTATTATGGAGATCTTGTTAATAGCTTAGGGGCATCGATAAACTCCAAAGCTTTGTCGCCCTTCTTCTATTATGGATTCTGGGATGATGACATTGCCACCCATATCACCTG
>MDSV01015015.1_pt1 | contig 16105 bp, 6 predicted proteins | sample 810851 | NCBI WGS metagenome assembly MDSV01 (sample SAMN05326640, study PRJNA326480) | marine metagenome | isolation source: seawater | place: Atlantic Ocean: North East | collected 2012 | reverse complement strand
CTGTCCTTGACCCTGTCCTTGACCTTGTCCTTGACCTTGTCCTTGACCTTGTCCTTGACCCTGTCCTTGACCTTGTCCTTGTCCTTGTCCTTGACCTTGTCCTTGACCTTCGCCTTGACCACCTTGATCTTGTTCAGATCCGCCGCCACCTTCGGTGCCGCCGTCTCCATCTCCATCTTGGTTGCCTTCGAAGTCAGGATCGTAGGCGTCTGGGATACCGTCGCCGTCGGAGTCCGAAGCTGATCCATCATTAGGATCGTTCGGGAATGGATCCTGAGCGTCGTTCGTTCCATCTCCATCAGTGTCCGCCGAATTCGGGTTGGTACCCGCAGCGTACTCCTGAGCGTTGGTCAGACCGTCGCCGTCTGGATCGGCATTCGCATCGCCAGCCCAGGTAGGGTTGAGGCCATAGGCCACCTCCCAACCATCTGGCAGACCGTCGTTGTCGGTGTCTGGGTTGTTCATATCAGTCCCTGCATTCTGCTCCTCTGCGTTGGTCAGACCGTCGCCATCCCAATCGGCACCGCCGTCATCAGGATTTAGAGGGTCGGAACCGTCAGCGCTGACGCCGACAGATCCTGCCATCATAACGAGGAGTAGAGCAATCATCATACTCGCATTCTTTGTTTTCTGCATTTTCATTTCACTTCCAAATATCAGTTTAGAGAACCCGCTGTTCTCTCTTTCCGGTAGAACGCTCGCGCAGGTTTCGCGCGAAACTGTCCAATCGGGAGTGTCGGATGATTGCTTGGAGTGAAATTAACAACTGTTCTAGACTCAAGAAACGCTGCACTGCGCAGTATTCTTTGGGTCTTGGAAACTATATCTGCTGTTACATTTCCTCCTTTCTTATTCATCCAATCTCACGGGCTTTCATAGGGAACCCACTGTTCCCTCTAAATTTTGGAGAGCAATATACTCTATATGAACGGTTCCCGAGTCTGCTCAGGGGGTCAATTTCGCTAATTCTGCCTTAAATCTGGTGGATCCCATAAAATGGAGTACTGGGGTTACGAGAGTACAGAGCAGAAGAATGAGGAACAGTGCATTTGACCAGAGTTCGATTCCTCGACCGACGCTGAAGTATAGTGTCCACCCGAAGAGAATGAAGAACCACATCCTATAGCGGCGGGTGAACAGAGAGAAGCGTGCTCTGACAAGTTCGTCAGAGTATAGTTGCGGTGTGCCCTCTCTGTCTACCAGATCATTCTCAACAGCGCACCTGACGCATACCTGATATCTTGGACCGTTGCCAGTAACGAACTGGTTACCCGGGTAGTTCTGCGTACAGACTCTGCATGTGGGCATAGTATCAGTACGACCACGTAGGTCCGCTCCTTCAACGCTACGGTTGTCGGAACAGAGTACCAGTGCAGGTCATCGAGATGTCCATCCGTTCACGAGTCTCTCCGACCATGCCTCGTAACAGGTTCTGAATAGCATACCACCAGGAGTACCTATTCTACGGCCGTCTATCGTGCCTACTGCACGAATCCCCATACCACTCCCGCATACGACCATCTCGGATGCACGCAGAATCATACTGAGGGTGAGTCTGGCGGGTCTTACTGGGATTCCTGCTGATTCAAGATGCGGGCGAATCTGTTCGATTGTGATGGAGTCAAGGGCGCCATCATCATGTCTAGGATGATATGCGACGCCGTCGTGATCGAGTAACAGAGGAGCACATCTATCGCCATCGACTAGGATTTCGTCCTCAAACAGTAGGGCAATGTGAGCCCCATGTTTGACTGCTATCTCCCTGGCCTCCCTGTGCGGTCCCCAATCTCCGTGCTTTGTCCCTCTGACATCCGAATCCCAAATCGGTGCTGCGAGAGAGATTGCGTCCAGGGTTGCTTCCATCCATTCCTGTAGAATAATCGGTTCGACGAATACATCGCCATCCGATCTCACTCCAATTGCAACTAGGAAAGCCGCTTGATCTATACTCCGGTTCGGCTCTCCGGGATGTTCGGTCTGGGCTAGTATGTCGAACACTCTGTCTCGCAGGTCTACAGGCACATCGATGCCTAGCCTAGCTGCGTGTCGTCTGATTCTATCGAAATGTAGATCGGCAGACATCAGCGATAATTTGCCGTCCCATCCCATTGCGGACCACACCGCCGAACGGGGATCGGTGATCTGAGGCATGCTGGCTGATGGGGCTAGTCGCTTCAACTAGTTCGTCTCTAGAGCATGTCATCTAGGAACGATGAGTCGACATCGTCATCGTCATCGAGATCATCTGCCATGTCACCGAGGTCATCGAAGTCGAGGTCATCTGCCATGTCACCGAGGTCATCTAGATCTGCCTCCTCAGGAGTTACGCCCAGTAACTCGTCGATGACACTCTCGGAGGCTGCAGGCGCATCCTCCTCCTCGTCAATCTTCAATTCCGGATCCGATGAGGATGTGAATGACTGCGAATCGTCGTCGACAATCAGGTCATCCTCGTCTTCGTCGCCCAAACCGGCTGCTTCCCTCGACATCTGCTCCTCCAACTCAACCTCCAAGGCTCCTAGCTCCCAAGGCTCAGGAGCTGCCTGCTGGCGTGGCCTAACGAACAACAGGGCTCCGATTAGAATCATAACGGCCGAAACGAGAGCAACTAGTGTGTTCAAGTCACCACTCATTAACTGGTCATACCATGAATCGCTGGCTCCTCCCTCGCCGCCGTCTGAAGAGCCGAAGGAAGACTCGGACCACGGTCTTATTTCGAGTGGATCGACGGACAGTCTGTGGACCTCTCCGTCGAAGGCGACCACAGCGAGCCAGTGGCTCGCTGCGTTGTCGATCTTCTGTCCTTCAATGTCTGTTAGAATCAACATCGTGGTAGGATCATCAATCTCTCCAATTAGAGTCGCGTCGTAGGTCAGTTCGAAGGGGTTCTCGCTGACGAAGACATGGTATTGGATGACCTGTGAGTCATTGGTGTCATCCCAGCGTATCTCGACATGGTCTCCGGATGGATTCCAGTTGGCCCTGATTCCTGTAATCTCTGGTAGGTGTAGTCCGGGGTCCAAAGAATTCTCATCGACTAGGCTAATCATGGTCGCTTGCAGATTGGTGTCCCAATAATTACCCGAGGAATCGACAGGTACCACAACCACCCATATCGGCACAGAGGGGGCGAGTGGTTGGCCATCGGAGAGCGTTTTCAGTAGAATCGGCATCTCCGTATCTCTGTCGAGAGTCAATGCTGGCTCCATGTTACTTAGGGAATCAAACGGTGAGCCCGCTGCCGCGTAGATTCTATACTCGCCCAAATCGGAAGCATCGCTTTCTGGGAAGGTCACAAACAAGCCGTCGCCATCATCGGGAGCGCGGTCCTCTAGCATTGGTGCGGCGAGTCTGTTGGGTGGAGATATGTCTCCCCTGTTATCGAGAGGAGCGACTAGAACCAAGTGGTCGCTCATATCTGTTAGATGGACATTACCCAGGATGTCATGAGTAGTAATCGTGACATAAAGAGGTGTGAGTGGGACTATGGTCTGTGGAGATAATGTGTCTACTGTGCTGCCATAAAGAGCCGTCGTAACGGTAATCTCCAGTTGGAGAGCTCCGCCTATCTGCCTTTGATCAATCTCCAGCAATCCGCAGCCAGCGAGATCATCGCTACACCTCTCCCAGAGATCGGTCAGGTCATTGAGAGGATAGTCGGAGACCCAAATCACATAATGACTGAAGTCTGGTGCCAAGGAGCGGTTCCACAGAATATCGATGGCGGTCCCGTCATCTTCCGGATGGTCCCAAGCGCTCAGGCCCTCGACGCGGGGCGGTGGCTGGCCCTGTCCTGCTACATTCGACATAGGAGTGGCCTCTACTACCAGAACATCATCCAAATTCTCGTTACCCCAGTCATCAGAAGCTACGACACCTATCCAGTATACCACTCCGTTCTGAAGCGTGCTCTCGCCAATCGAGTCGATTACAACCTCTCCCGTGGTGCAATCAGTGACATAGGTGGCTACAGGCCAGCCATCCACGGTCGAAGGCGCCTGGAGGCCGGAGGCTGGGAGAATGTACACTGTATGATAGGTGCAATCCTCCTCACTATTGGGTGTCCATGTCACTAGAATTCTGCCTCCCTCGTCATTGGGGGCGTCTTCCGCTGAGGTGTCTGTGATGGAAGCCGGTGGGATGCCATCATCCAATCCACCAGCTGTGACTACTGGTCCGAATATGGTAGCGTTGGCTGCATCGAACTGGCCGGCTTCGTCCACGCAGACGGCAGCAAACCAATACGTCTTGCTCTGCTCCAACTGAAGAACCGTGTTGTTTCCAGCGGCATAGGAGACATCAATGTGGTCGGTGAGGGCAATCGCATTGGTGATTGGATACTGGACGGCCCAGATTCTAGTTCGGTCCGGATCCAATTCTGTGCAAGCTGACCAATCCAACAAGATGGTTCCCGGAGTGCCGCCGGATACCGGCTCTGCACTGAGCCATTCTGGCGGGAAAGGAACCTCATCGGTGGGTGTGGCGCTGTCTTCCCATGGTGTGGGCAGACCTACAGAGCCATCTGCATAGGCTATGGCTATCGCAGCCCTGTACTCTCTATCATCAGATAGCATCACTTCGTTCCCGTCGTGGTCTGCAGAGGTGATGGTGGTGGTGGTCTGAGACCAGTAGGGTATCTCGATGTATGTCGAGAACTCGTCCAAATCTTCCTGTGAGGGAACCCACTCAGGATTATCTGTGGAATCCCAAACATACAGCCTGTAGGTGTACCATGCAGCGTCCTCGGCCGGTAGCCAGGTGGCTTTGAGCACGCCTCCGCCGTCATTCGGTCTGTCTATGAAAGAAGTCATCTCGGTTGGCACCTCTACTCTTTCCCAATCATAGGTGATTCTGACTTGCAGAGAGCCGTTCTGAGGTGACTGCATCTGAATGTGGACCTGCGCTGAGTTAGTTCCAGGAGCGAGATTCGAAATCGCAGACTGGAATGAAGCCTGGATATTCGGATTCATCGATGTGAGGTCCCATGAGCCTGAGTAATTCAGACTGACAGACTGGGCCCAGACCCATGCCCCATCCTGCGGGGCTGACAGAGTGAGTGCTCCAGTGTATAGTGGCAACTTGGTTGGAATCATCTGCTCGCTGCCCTGAGGGATGATAATCGGGTTCTCGTCGCTGACCAATACTGTAGACATTCCTGGTCTGGATGTATTTGTGATGTCCCATGAGTTCTGTGCGTACAGAGCAGTCAGCGGTCCCGCTCTTCTCTGGTGACCGGTCTCCTGCTCCCTCAAGCTCTCAACGGGGTGGTAAAGGTGCAGGCCGTCTTGGGCAATCACATACAATCCTGAGCCGTCTAAGAAGGCGTTTGAGATACCCGGAATCAACTTGGAGGCGACTCTCGAGTGATCCCCTCCTGAGCGTACCACATCTACCCCTCTGGGGCTGAGAACGGCAACATAGTCGCCATCGGACATCATCTGGAAGGGTGGCCAAGTCAGTAGGGAGTTCCTACCCTGTCCTGACTCCATTTCCATCATGGTAGCGTTCCAGTGGACTATTGGCTCGCTGTCTGTGGCGATGTGGACTCCCCAGTCGTCGGTCGCTATCGCTCTGACGTCATTGCTGGGAATCATGTCGATGTTGTAGGTGCCATTTGCTGAGTCAGTGGCAATGTCCCAAGCAGCCACGCCGGGTCTAGTTGAACCCTGACCGTTATGTGAGATGAAGATGGATGCATCGTGATAGAGTACGGTGGTCGTACCATCGGGATTGTTTACCAGTCTAGAGGATGATTCGGCGAATGTGATACCAGAGACAGTGTTGCCGATGAGGCCATCACCAAAGTCTAGAGTCGTGATTACGGAGAGATTGTTTTGGTCTAAGACAGTCAGCCCAGCGGCACCTCCGGCTAGGACAGTACCGTTGCCCTGAATCGGTGTGCTGAGCGCGAATAGGTGCTCGATGATTGGCGTTGGAAGACCATCGATAGTGGTAATCGGGTCGTCCCAGTCATCCTTGGTCGTATTCCAAAGTCCGATGCCACCGTGTGTGGCGACTAATATGTGATCTCCATACTCTAGGAAATCCCTGACGATGTCGCTGGGAAGACCTGCAATCAGGCTCCCATGGCCCCATGTCCGAGTGCCGGTGTTGAATCTCTGGAAGCCAGCTGCTGAACCCTCGTTACCCATGAGGCCGACATACATGGTGCCATCATCATCTAGCACCATACCGTCCATCTGAGTGTGGAGAGCGGCCGGGGTCGGAGAATAGATTCTGTTGGAGAGGTCGATTGACCAGAGGCCGCGACCGGCAGTGGTGACCCATAACTCATCACCATCGATTTGGAGCGAGTTAATCACATCCTGATTGGCGTTGTAGCCGAACTCCCAGCGTACAGAGCCGTTGGACAATCTCTCTCCCTGTAGAATAGAGGACGCGTAGTATGCATTAGGATCAGTAGTGAGGGCTACCCAGACATGGGTCTCGTTGGACTCAAAGGCCACAACTCGCCCACTGGTCAGTCCTGCCAACTCATCGAATCCGCTGGCGATTAGTCCCGTGTTGTCGAGTCTGTCGACTCTGTTCAGACCTGTGGTCTGGCCCGAGCGACCTATCGCATAGACCGGGGTGGTACTGGATGGTGCCCTCTCAATGGAGCAGCCGTCCATGCCCGGATCGAGAATCTGACCATTGGCAGTAGATGTGCCTGAAGTCACTATTCGAGAGATACCCCCGGTGTTGTCATATTGGTGCGCTGCCAGTAGCACATTGTTGTGGTGTAGCATTCCTCCAGGGAAGATTCGGTCCTCAGATATGCCGTCTTGGGAGGTCAAGGTGCTAAGGAATTGATTGGTGTTGTAGTTGTAGCGATCCAGTCCGACACCATCTGAATCGAAACCAATGTACAGGACATCATTCTGTTCGTCACAAGCCATGGCGCGGGGGTCGTCATCCGACAGACCTTGGCTACTGTCCGTCATCGGAGTAATCCACTCGTCGGTTATTCCATCGCCATCCCAATCGCCCATGTCATATCTTGCTATGCCCCCTTGGTTGCCCCACCAGCTGATTCTCCCCACGGAGACGTGTACAATGCCATCGCACTCCTCTATATCCGCTGGGTATCCTCCAGGAATGTCGCCCGTGCCCAACTCCCAGACAGTCCAGTTGTCAGTGGTTGCGTCTAGTCTCATGATGTCAGAGTCCGCATTCCACCCTCCACCTTGGTAGCCGCCGACCCAAAGGTCGTTGGCGATGACTTCCATAGTGTAGAACTGTTCTGTGGTACCTGAAGGAAGGCCGTCGTCCTCTAGCCATGGGTCGAGCCAGGTCTCGTTGTTCGGATCCCATCTCAATATCCCGTTCATACTAGCGAAGAGATAGGTTCCATTCCACTCAACCATGCCTCTAATGGGGCCGTCTATGTCAGTCCACTCATTCAGTAGGGTCATGTTCGCAGCCTGGAATCTTCGCATTATGTTGTCACCATAGGCGACCCACATCTCACAGGTGGCAGGATCTAGTGGAAAGCAGTCACCTAGGAAGCGGGCGTTGACTCTCAGTACATTACCAATGGTAGCTAGGTTCTCCTCCCAGAGTTCTGTTGTCGTATTCCATCTGACTATGGTGCCGTCACCATTATTCCAGTACTGAGTCGGTCGAGCTCCAATCCACAACTCCTCCCCTACCACGCCAATACCCATCACTACTGAGGAGTAGCCAATCTTGCCATCAACCGCAAGTGATGATGCACTGGTATTGTTGTCGAGATAGATGCGATAGATATCGTCATTGGAAGCCCACCAAGAGTTGCTCCTCTGTATGGAGTAATGTAGGACATCACCGATGATCTCTATGTCTGCAGGAGCGGTGTTTGAAAGGGTCGGACCGTTGGTGTTGCTGCCTCTATTCCAACTCTTCAGAACAGTATCATTGACGACATCAATGAGTGTCAATCCAAAGTCGCCTCCAGCCCACATCGTGCCAGATGCCCTTCCGTGAACCAAAGCGGTAACATCGTCATCGTTGATGTAGCCCTGCGATCCATCCCAAGACTGGAGCCAGGTCTGGTTACTTAGGTCGAATCGGGCGATACCAGTATTCTCGAATCCTATGTACAGGATATCGCCTATCTTTACTGTGCGAGCCCTCTGGGTATCGTCACCAGCGTTCCAGACATCGATAACCGAGCCATTGAGTGTGTTGATTACCGCGGCTCCATTGTAGGTGCCAGCATACATTCTATCCGTGCCAATCTTAGCTACGGAGTAAACAAAGCGAGAGGGCATTCCATCTTGATTTGAAACGCAGTCCTGCAAATCATAGCTCCAGTTCCACATGCAAGCACCTCGGTTAGTGCCGGCATAGATTCCGTCTACATCGCTGGTGACATCGTAGAATACATACGGGTCATTGTTCCAACCTGGAATCGATGTTCCAAGTTGTTGCCAACTTCCTCCGTCCCAACGTGCGAGGCCTCCATTCCCTGAGGCGCCTGTGTTAGACACGCTTGAACCAACCAACAGGCCACCGTAGTAGTCCAGATGAAGAGAAAGAACATCGTCGTCTGGTAGAGAGCCGTCTTGAGTCCAATGGTCGGATATGTCACCTGTGAGTCTGTCAATCACTAGAATTCCAAAACCAGTTAGTCCGAGGTAGATGGTATCGCCGTCGACAACAACCGGGGTGGCTTCTAGGTTGTCAGCACCGAGAGATTGCCATGAACCCAATATCGAGACATCATACAGGTTGATTCTCATCACACCTGCATCAGGGGTGGCGATGTAGGCGATACCATACCTAGTAGCGACCTGAGACACTGTGTCAGAGTCTAGCCCATCCTCAATGGTGAGGACATCAATCAGGGTATTCGTCGAGGTGTTGATGAGTGAGACTCCAGACTCATGATGGCCGACCACTAGGGTGTTTGAGTTGCTGTCATACGCTAAGCTGGAGACATGGTCGGAACTGATTCCAGATGAGGTTCCTTGGAAATTTCCATCGTCGGCCTCAAGACGAATTAATCCCGCATCCAGAGTTCCGACCCAAACCATACCGTGATCGTCTTGGACAATTGAAGTCACGGCTGAGGGATTACTGACATAGTCGGTCAGGTCTATCGGCGAACGCCAGACTTGGGTTTTCTCATCAAAGCGATCGATGATATCTCCGCCGCCAATCCAAATCTCGCCCTGCTCTCCGTCATCTATGTGGGCAACCGCCTCCATCTGCGAGATGGAAGGACTGCTTACCAGAGACATGGTGCCGTCGAGAGTCTCTCCGGACTGTCGGGCCAGCACTCCGGAGCCATCTCCCACCAGCATCAGGCCAGAAGTGGGGCCTCTGTATCCTGCTGAAGGCCAAGCGACGATTGAGGAAGCGGGGCCTACTAAGCCCATGTCCGTCACCTGTCTTTGTGATCTGAATAGGAGCGCGCCGGTATCATAGGCGTGAACAGTGCTGCCAGCGAGGAGGTGAAGCCATCCATCAGTCAAGGCCAATCCTCTGACAACATTGGATGAGAGCCAGTTGTTGGTAGACCAAGTGGCAAGCCACGAATCAGCGGATGTATCGTACCTGTTCACTCCACCGCCTATAGTGGCGATGAGTAATAGCGAGTCCATGACTTGTAATTGAGAAATGGAGTTTGAAGTCAGGGAGTTCGCCGTGCTCCATTGGGTATTGCTTACTATAGTCACAGTGATTCCAGAGGATCCGGACGAAGTGCTGTAATCCACGGCTCTGACTCCGCTCTCAGATGTCGCGATGTACACTGTGTCGGAGACGACTGCGATGTCGGTTGGAATTTCAGGAAAATCGGTGGAGCAGAAGTTGGTGGTCGTGAATGTACTCTGACCTGGAGCGATGTGGTGCAGTTCGCAATCCGTGACGAGCCATACAATACCATCATCGTCGACTGTGATGGCGTCGATTGCGGTATCCGAAGAGAGATTGAGGAGAACTGCTTGGTTGGATGAATCAACTAGACTGCGAGAAAGTACTCTGCCGTCGTCAGTCCCTATCAGAAGTCTATTCTCCGATTCGTCAATCGCTAGGCTTCTGCCGTTCAGGTCCAGTTCAATATCGATTATTCTCTTACTGGCTTGGTCGTCTAAGTGCAACAGGTCATCATCAAGCAGTATGTACAATCTCCCATCGAGAGGGTTCGCAGCGCTATCATGAATCACGATGTTAGTAGTGGAGAAGGAGACTCTTGGATCAGCTGGTCTCAGAGCCTCAATCACCAAATCTCCAATAGTGATTCCGCTAGGAAGCAGCCACGAGGCATCGCTGACTGAATTGGGCTGGAGCCATGTATCGAGCACACCATCCTCGACCTCAGGAGGATTGTCTGTGAATGAGTCCTGACGCCCGAGGTCGCCATAGTCTCGCCAATCTAGGATTGGAGTTTGAGTGTCCATCAATGTAATCTGTGGCTCGGTAGCCCAGTAGCCCTCGCTACCGTCGACGGCGATCTCGAATGTTAGATTGGAAAGTTGAGCCCCAGGGGCGAAGTCGAGGAACAAGTCTGAGTATGCCATCGTCCCATTCGCAGGATCGGCGCCAGTAGCATCTAGAGTAATCCAGCCAGTATCATTGCTGCCGCCAGCACCCCATGCTTTGGGAGTGGCGTTGGAGTGAATCTCTGAATCCAAATCTGACGAAGGTGCAGCAGCCCATGGCAGGGCCAGCATCAGAGTAGCCAAGAGAATGGCCAGACGCTGTTGGGACCGGGGGTCGTGTAAACTACTCGTTGGCACAATCCTGTCGCGTACTTGTTCAGATTAAGAAAGGAGTGGGTCTGTGATTGGGCGATGCTCATCCGCCGTAGGCGGAAATTTGTGATACCATGTTTCATAGGTCAAATGACGATACCGCACTATACAAGGCCGATAATGCATATTTTCTCATTAGGATAGCATCATAGCAGAGGGGTATGCCGGCTGTCCCCGGAGGGGTGACGATGGAAGACGATGGTCTGCGCAAGGATGCGTTGGAGTACCACGCCTCGAACCCACCTGGGAAGATTACGGTGGTGCCCACCAAGCCACATGGCACTCAGCGTGAGTTGTCTCTAGCCTACTCACCAGGGGTAGCATATCCCTGTAAGGAGATTGAAAATGATCCTGACAATGCCTACAAGTACACCTCGAAGGGGAACTTAGTCGCTGTAGTCAGCAACGGTACAGCAGTTCTGGGTCTGGGCGATATTGGGGCCCTGGCAGGTAAGCCCGTAATGGAAGGAAAGGGATTGTTGTTCAAGGCATTCGCAGACATAGATGTGTTCGATATCGAGGTCGATAGAACAGATGTTGATGCATTCGTCGAGGCGGTCAAGGCAATCGCACCGACCTTTGGAGGAATTAACCTCGAGGACATCAAGGCACCGGAATGCTTCGAAATTGAGCAGCGACTGGTCGCTGAGCTCGACATTCCAGTAATGCACGATGACCAACACGGTACCGCAATCATCTCCGGAGCAGCGCTACTGAACGGACTAGAGGTCGTTGAGAAGGAGATTGGTTCGGTTAAGGTAGTAGTATCAGGCGCCGGAGCCTCAGCCATCTCATGCGCCCACCACTACATCAGGCTCGGAGTCAAGTCGGAGAACATCGTGCTGGTTGACTCGAAGGGTATCCTGACCAAGTCGAGAAACGAAGCGGGAGAGCTCAACCCATACAAAGCAGAGTTCGCACTCGACATACCGGACGGAGATTTGGCCTCAGCGATGGATGGTGCAGATGTGTTCCTTGGTCTTTCCAAGGGTGGAATTGTCACCGGTGAGATGGTCTCGAAGATGACCGACAGGCCACTGGTTTTCGCGCTCGCTAACCCTGATCCGGAAATCACTCCCGATGATGTGTACGCTGTGCGGGAGGATGCAATCGTAGCAACGGGCCGCTCGGACTACCCCAATCAAATCAACAATGTACTCGGATTCCCCTACATCTTCAGAGGAGCCCTTGATGTAAGATCCAAAGAGATCACAGAGGGAATGAAGATGGCTGCAACACATGCCATCGCAGAACTGGCCAAGGAGCCAGTCCCTGATGATGTAGCTGCTGCTTATGGGGGCGAGCAGTTACAGTTCGGTCCCGAATACCTGATTCCCAAGCCGTTCGATGCTAGAGTCCTGATATGGGAGGCCAGCGCAGTAGCAGAGGCTGCTGTCAACGAGGGAGTTGCAAGAGTCTCTGCCGATGAGTTCGATGCTGACAAGTACAGAGAGGAGCTTGAATCCAGACTCGGTCTGACACGCTCAATCATGAGACGTGTCATCAACATCGCCCGCACGGATCTGAAGAGAATTGTATTCTCAGAGGGTGAGGATCCCACTATCATCAAGGCTGCATCCCAGTGCATTTCAGAGGGAATTTGCGAACCGATCCTTCTAGGGCAGTTGGAACGAATAGAGGCTGTCAAGGAGGAGATGGGTCTGAGTTTCGAATGCGAGACCATCGATGTGAGGTATGATCCGCGTAGGCGGTCAACTTACGCTAATGAGTTGCACAACTTGCGGGGACGCAAGGGGTTGACTGTTGAGGATGCTGTACGTCTTCTGAAGTCGGCCACATACTTCGCGCCCATGATGGTTAGAATGGGAGATGCGGATGGTTATCTCGGAGGTGTCTCTCATCACTATCCGGATATTGTCAAACCATGCCTGCACACGATTGGTCCAGATCCTGATTCACACAGAATAGTGGGAATGTACATGATGACTGTAAATGGGGAGTTGATGTTCATTGGCGATGCCACCATCAACATCTACCCCGACTCACGCACTCTTGCCGAGATAGCGGTCCAAACTGCCAAAGTCGCAAGGAGATTCGGAGTCAAGCCGAAGGTGGCTATGCTCTCGTTCTCTAACTTCGGAACCTCTCCTGAGTTGCGCACAGATAGGATAGAGGAGGCAATCTCAATTGCAAGGGAGTTGGATCCCGACCTAATCATCGATGGTCCCATGCAGGCCGATACTGCGCTAGTCCCCAGTATACAGGAAGATTATCCATTCATGGCGTTCGAGGGTGCAGCGAATGTTCTAATCTGCCCTAATCTCGCATCTGCAAACATTGCATACAAGCTGCTTCAGAGGATTGCAGGTGCAGAGATGACTGGTCCAATTCTAGAGGGTCTCTCTAGACCCGCTCATGTCCTACAGCGTGGCGATAGTGTTCGCGAAGTAGTTCACATGGCTGCTATCTGCGCGGTTGATGCACAGAGGCATGCTAGACAGCGTCTATGAGTTCTGAGATTCAGACTCAGCCATCCAAGCCTCAAGTTGCAACCCTAGTGTAGTCCAAAGGGTATCAATCCCTTCTGAATTCATGAACTTACAAATCCACTCGCGCATATATACGGTTGTTTGCAAGGTAGTTAGGTTGTTACCGATGGCAACATAAGTCGGATTGAGTCTCACAATTCCATGAAGCCATTCCTTGAGCACCTGAATATGACATCCACAGATGTAGATGAGACCATTCGATTCCTTCTGACCGCAATGCCTGAGTTCAGCATCCGAGGAGGAGGCGGGGGTGAGAAAGCAAAGCGCTGGGTCCATGTCGGTACGGAGGAGTCCTACCTGTGTATCGAGGACCGTGGAGCTACCGAAAAGGGGCCGCACAAGCCATATGTTCATCCGGGAATGAATCACATGGGGTTCGTTGTCAATGATGCAGCGGCGTTGGCGAAGCGCATGCAGGAAGCCGGATACAAGCAGGGTGCGACCTATCTGGACCACCCTCACAGGCACCGCTACTACTTCTTCGATCACGATGGGAATGAATACGAGTTCGTCCAGTACTTCAGTGAAGAATCGAGCGAGAGGAATGAGTACGAATCATAGGGATAGGTAGCCTCTGAGGAGCTTCTATTTCCTTCTGATTGCCACAAATGCGACCACTGATACTATCAGAACTGATAGTGCAATGGTCAGTATCATCGGGAGTAGGGATTTGGAATGCCTGCTGGAGTCTGATGGGTAGTAGTCCCCCTCATCCGACCAGCCGTCTCCATCAGAGTCCAGGCACCCGATCCTGTCTTGGCTTGAAGTCCCGAATATCTCTGGACAGTCGTCAGAGAGTTCGGTCCCTGCTTGGTCGGCATAAGTGTCCCCATCGCCATCTGACCAGAGTTGGTTGTTGTCTGGATGGGAGTCTTCTATGTCTGACCAGCCATCTCCATCTGAGTCTGGACATCCTAACAGGGAGATGGTAGAATTGCCCCACTCGTTAGGGCAGTAATCAGGCATGGATGCCGGGCTGGGGTTATCGCCATAGCCGTCCGCGTCTCTGTCCGACCACTGGGAGGGGTCGTCTTCGAACACATCCCCCTCGTCTGACCAGCCATCACCATCACTATCGCGACAACCGAGAAGATCTTGGGTGCTTGTACCACTTACACTGGGACAGTCATCAGAGAGATATGCTGGAGATGGGTTGTCGCCAAAGCCGTCAGAGTCAGAGTCTCTCCACTGAGTGTCTTTCGTGGGGAAGGCATCCGCTCCATCCTCAGTACCCCAGTCTCCTGAGGGATTAGAGTATCCATCCTCATCCGCATCTGGACAACCCATCCTGTCAAATTCTGAATAGCCCTCCACAGAGGGGCAGCTGTCTGGATTAGTACCTGTTTGGTTGTCCCCATATCCGTCTGAGTCTGAGTCCACCCACTGTGTCCCGTCCATTGGGTATTCATCATGGGTATCCGCCCAGCTATCCCCATCTGAGTCCGTACATCCAAGGGACCCAGATGTCGAGGTGCCGGCAATTTCAGGACAATCATCAGATATCTCAGTGCCCGATTGATCGGCATATCCGTCATCATCGCTGTCTGACCAGAGAAGACTGTTGTTCGGGTACACATCCAAACTGTCTCTTACCTCATCGAAATCGGTGTCTTCGTATGGGTCCATCCTGATTACTTGATTGTTCTGAGAGTCCACATACCACAGTTTCCCACCTGGCCCTACCTCGAGACCCATGATTGAACCAGCGTTAGTACTCACTGTTCTCGAACGGGTGATTCCTTTTCCATCGTCATCGAGGTTGTAACCGGTAATCTTTCCGTTACCGTTCTGCGATACGAATAACACCCCCTGGTGTAGTGCTATGCCAGATGGGAAGGACAGCCCGCTATCGAGGATGCCCCACTCCACGCCGGTGACCTCGCTGTACTCTGCTAGTGGCTCCATCTGTGTTTCATCTCCCATGATATTCGTTGTGACTCCTGGGCCATCTGTGTTTACCCAGATTATTCTCCCTGCTCCAGTATCGGCGATATACAGTATGCCATTGTCATGATTCATCTCCATGTGACCGGGCACCCCCGAAACTCTGGTGAGGGAAATATCGGAATATCTCCTAACCTTGCCGTCTGAGTGATCGTCTTCGCCGGTATCATGGTCCTCTTGGAAGTCGTAGCGTACCAGTTCTCCATAGTAGCCATCATTGTACCAATACACATTCTCTGAATCGTGGGCTATTCCCATCCCAAGGGGGCTCTCGTGCAACATGTCGATGTGACTGCCCAAAAGGCCCCCGGGCCCTTGGTTCTCTTCTGCGAAATGACTGAGGGATGACGGCCATAGTGCGGGGCCCATGAAATCATTTGGATCTCCTTGACCGTTGTAGGTGTTCCTGGACTCCTGTGCAGTTGCGAACTGATAGTCGAATTCCTCGTGCCAGTCACCGAATGCTATAGCGCTAACCTCTTCCATGAAATGATTCCTGTTGGAGTCTAATCTATGCTCGGACAACTGGTTTGTTTGCCCTGCATTATGGACTATGGTGACGCTGTCTGTGGCCCTATTTACGATCCACAGCTCGTTCTGCCTGGACGGACTGGGGTGGAACTCCAGATCTCTTGGAACATCAAGATCATCGGAGACAGATGCAATTTCAGTCTCAGCAAAACCCGGTCCAAACTGTACTATGTATGTGTCTGGCTGAGATATACCCTCTTCTGCTGAAGTAGTGGTTGAAACCTGTCCCAAAATGCCAATCAGAAATATTCCAACTAGTAGGATACTGGTTATTCCATTTCGCGTCGTACTTTCAGACATGATTTACCGAGTGATTGCCCCTTTATTGTGCCTACCCATTGATTCAGACCAGAACCTTAGGTGATGATGCGAGAACTTCCT
>MDSV01018325.1_pt1 | contig 16107 bp, 10 predicted proteins | sample 810851 | NCBI WGS metagenome assembly MDSV01 (sample SAMN05326640, study PRJNA326480) | marine metagenome | isolation source: seawater | place: Atlantic Ocean: North East | collected 2012 | reverse complement strand
TCTAGTATGGGCGCTTGGATTTCATTAAATCAATTTAAATATTTTAAAAAACAAATAAAAGGCTTTGTTGGAATTGGCTCTGCACCAGAATTTTTAGATAGATTGATGTGGAAACAGTTTACTAAAAAAATGAAAAAAGAAATTAAACAAAAAGGGTCTTCTATAATTATGTATGGTCGTTCTAAATCTAAACAAAAACAACATGAATATCCTATTACATATCAATTAATTAAAGATGGAAAAAAAAATAAAGTTTTATCAAAAAAAATTAATTCTAAAATTTCTGTCACTATGGTTCATGGCAAAAAAGATGAGTTAGTTCCTGTATCATTTTCTAGAAAAATTCTTTCGCTATTTACAGATGCAAAAAAAAAGTTAGTTATAATAAAGAATGGAGATCATAGTTTGTCTGAAAAATATCCATTAAAAAAAATAATTAATGAATTAAATAATATTGTTGTAGATGTGATTTAATCCTTCAATGTAGGTAGGATATTTTAATTTATAATTAAAGAATGTTTTCATCTTTTTATTATTCACTTTTTTTGAGTCTTTATAAAAGTTTTTTAGTGTTTCACTTTCTATTAAAAAAGACTCTATGGTTTCTGGCTCTTTGATGTTCAATAGTTTAGTGCCATGTAAAGCAACTTCTGCGGAAGAAGCTGGCTTGTCATCTGAAATATTATAAATTTCTTTTGATTTAAAATTTGTTAATGACTTAAATAAAATATTAGCAATATCTTCAACATGAATTCTTGAAAAATAATGATTTTTTTTATTAATAATTTTTTCATTACCTGATTTTAATCTAATCAAAATATTTTTTTCATTTGAATAAATGCCAGACAATCTAAATATTTGTAATGGCAAGTTTTTCTTATTTGCTAAATTTAACCATGATACTTCCGCTTTGAGTCTGTCTATTCCCATGGTAGAAGTTGGCTTGGTTTTACTTTCTTCACTTACCCAACTCCCTTTATGATCTCCATAGACACTAGTAGCAGATAGATAGGTTATCCATTTTGGTTTAATGTCATTAAATATTTTAAGAAATCTATTTACAACTATATCTGAACCATTAATTGGAGAAATTGAAACTAGAATATGGTCAGATTTTTTAAGTTTTTTTATTAAAGCTTTATCATATGTATTTTCAGAAAACTGAAAACTATCATATTCTATATCATTAAAATTCTTCTTTTGAGATTTTTCTCGTGAACTTACACTTAAATTTATATTAATTTTTTCTGATTTGATCTTATTAATAAAATTTTTTGCAACTTGTCCAAAACCAAAACAGAAAATATTAATCTCTTTCATTTAGCTTACTTTCTTAGCTAATATTTTTGTTGTAATTGGATTGTCTAATTTATCTAACATTTCTATTGGACAAATTTGTTTAAAATTTTTAACCTCTGTATCAAAATTTTCTATAATTTTCTTTGCAATACTAGAATTAGTTTCTGAAACAAAATCTTCCAAGTTTGCTTTTAAGTATTTCTTCCAATAATCGGTTTCTACTTGTTGCCAAATTATTGAAGATGGATTTACATAGTCTTCAAAATTTTTGTTTAAGTCGTAAACAAAAGCCATACCGCCTGTCATTCCTGCTCCAAAGTTGTCTCCTACTTGACCTAAAATAATTGCCGACCCTCCTGTCATATATTCACATCCATGGGCTCCACAACCTTCAACTATTGCTAGACATCCAGAATTTCTCACAGCAAATCTCTCACCTGCCTGACCTGATGCATAAAGCTTTCCCGAAGTAGCTCCATACATTACCGTATTGCCGATAATCACATTTTCATTTGAAATTAATTTACTTTTTGTGGAGGGATATACGATAATAGTGCCTCCAGAAAGTCCTTTTCCAACGTAGTCATTACTGTCACCCTCTACTATTAATTTAATTCCTTTTGCTAAAAAAGCTCCTAAAGATTGTCCGGCTGATCCTGATAATTTTATAGTTAAAATATCTTTTTCTAACTTATTGTCTCCAAATTTTTTATAAACGTGATGTGAAAGCCTAGTGCCAACTGAACGACATGTGTTTTCTATATTATATTCAAAGTATTTTTTTTCTTTTCCATTTACCTTATCTTTTATATCAAACCAAATTTGTTCATCCAATGTTTCGGGTACTTTGTTTATTATTTTATTCTCACAATATCTCGAGTTATCCCCTGGGTCAGCTTGAACTAAAAGAGGGTTTAAATCTAAATCATCAAGATTAGATGAGCCTTTATTTATCTGAGTTAATAAGTCGGTTCGTCCAATAATTTCGTTTATTGATTTATATCCAAGTGTAGCGAGTATTTCTCTGACCTCAGTTGCAACAAAAGTGAACAAGTTTACAACTTTTTCTGGAGTACCAGTAAATTTTTCACGTAATTTTTTATCTTGACTGCAAACGCCTACAGGACAAGTGTTCGAATGGCATTGACGAACCATAATACATCCCATTGCCACCAACGAAGATGTTCCCATACCGTATTCCTCAGCTCCCATCATGGCTGCCATAACAACGTCTCTTCCTGTCTTAAGTCCACCATCAGTTCTAAGTGTTACTCTGTGTCTTAAATTATTCAAAGTTAAAACTTGATTAGCCTCGGTAAGACCCATTTCCCATGGTATACCAGCATATTTTATGCTTGTTTGTGGGCTAGCTCCTGTTCCTCCGGAGTGGCCTGAAATTAAAATTATATCTGCCTTAGCTTTAGCTACGCCAGCAGCTATAGTTCCTATTCCAGTAGAGGCGACTAATTTCACTCCCACTCTAGCTTTGGGATTTATTTGCTTTAGATCATAAATAAGTTGAGCTAAATCTTCTATTGAATAAATATCATGATGAGGAGGTGGTGAAATTAAAGTTACTCCAGGCGTAGAATGTCTTAGTCTAGCTATCTCATCTGTAACTTTAAAACCAGGTAATTGGCCGCCTTCGCCTGGCTTAGCTCCCTGGGCCATTTTAATTTCTATTTCATTAGCATTATTTAAATAGTTTATTGTAACCCCAAATCTAGCAGAAGCTATTTGTTTTACTCGTGAATTAGCAGAGTCTCCATTTGATTGCTTTATAAATCTCTTGGGGTCCTCTCCTCCTTCTCCGCTACAGGATGCTCCTTGAATTCTGTTCATTCCTGTTGCCAAAGTTTCGTGTGCCTCAGCAGACAGTGCTCCATGAGACATACTTCCACTACCAAATCTTTTTAAAATTTCTTCTACTGACTCGACTTTGTTAATGTCGATTGATTCCTTTTTGCTTTTAAAATGAAGTAAGTCTCTTAAATTAATTGGGGGAAGATCATGAATACCTTTAGAATATTTTTTGTAAGCCTCATAAGATTCTGTCTCTACAGCATGTTGTAACAGATGAATTAAATTTCCTTGTAACTGGTGTTCCTCTCCAGTTTTTCTATATCTATAAAGTCCGCCAATAGGTAGTACATAAATATTTTTCTCTAAAAATTTTTTATGAAGTTCTTTTATTTTGCTTTCTATTCCTATTATTCCAATTCCAGAAATTCTTGAAACCATTCCTGGAAAGTAATCAGAGACTATTGCTCTACTAAGTCCTACAGCTTCAAAATTGCATCCGCCTCTATAAGAACTTATTACAGAAATGCCCATTTTAGACATTATTTTTAAAAGACCGTTATCTATAGACTTTTTAAATTTAAGGACGCAGCTTTCAAAATCTGATTTTCCAAAAAGTTTTTTTTCAAATCTTTGATATATACTGTCTATTGCTAAGTAGGGATTAATTGTCGTTGCCCCAACGCCTATTAAAACAGCAAACGAATGAGTGTCAAAAGCATCCGAGCTTTCTACGTTTATAGAACAGTAGCCCCTCAAACCAAGTTTTACCAAGTGAGAATGTACTGCTCCAACTGTTAAAATTGATGGAATGCTTGCTCTAGATGAAGATATTTTCTTATCAGATAGTATTAAACTGCTACTGCCTTCTCTAACAGCTATCTCACTTTCCTCTCTAATTTTTTCTATTCTTTCTTTTAATGAGGCATTAACATCAAAAGTACAGTCAATAATTTTTATTTTTTTTGAAAAAAAGTTTTTAAATTTTTTAAATTGTGAATTAGTTAAAATTGGACTATCTAAAACATAGATATTCTCTTCGGTTAAATTATCAAAATCTAAAATATTTCCAAGGTTTCCAAATCTTGTTTTCAAACTCATTACTTTATTCTCTCTTAATGAGTCTATTGGTGGATTAGTAACTTGACTAAAATTTTGTCTAAAATAGTGGGCAACAGGTCTAAAATGGCTAGACAAGACTGCTACGGGAGTATCGTCCCCCATTGACCCGGAGGCCTCCTTACCTTCCTCCGCCATTGGATGAAGAATTAATTCTAAGTCTTCAATACTTAAACCAGAGAGATATTGACGTTTTCTTAATTCCTCTCCACTAAATTCAAATTTTTCTTTTTCTGTAAAAATTTTTTTTCCTAAATCGATTATTTGTTTATTGTATCTCTTATAATCTTTGGCAATATAGTCTTTTATCTCTGTGTCTTTGTATAATTTTCCCTTTTTTAAATCTATAGCTATAATTTGACCTGGACCCAACTTACCTTTGGAAATAATTTTTTCTTCAGGGATTTTTATCATTCCTGATTCTGACCCCGCAAAAAATAAGTTATCTGAAGTAGTCGCAAATCTTAGAGGTCGTAATCCATTTCTGTCTGTAGACGCTAAAACCCATTTTGCATCTGTCGCACATATAGCGGCGGGTCCATCCCAAGGTTCAATTGTACTATTAAGAAAATTAAATAAATCTTGATGAGTTTTAGGAACAGTTTTACTTCTCTTTGACCAAGCGTCAGGGATCATCATAAGCTTAATTAATGGGGCTAATTTTCCAGAGTGGGTTAACAATTCGAAAACATTATCTAAGGCTCCAGAGTCAGAAGAACTTCTTATCACAGGTTTTAAATCTTCAACATCTTTAAAGAGTGGACTCGACATATCTTGTTCGTGAATTTTCATCCAGTTAATATTACCTTTAAGAGTGTTTATTTCTCCATTGTGTGCCAAAGTTCTAAATGGTTGTGCTAAATCCCAACTGGGAAATGTATTCGTAGAATATCTTTGATGAAATATTGCAAACCTTGAGGATACTTTTTCATTTTTTAAATCAGGGTAGAAGTCAGCTAACGACTCGGCTAAAAACATTCCCTTATAAACTATTGATCTTGAACTAAATGAACATATATAAAATTCTTTAAGTTGAGACTCTCTTGCCAGCTTTTCAATTTTTTTTCTTGCAACAAATAGTCCTCTTTCAAGATCATTTGTTTCTAAGTTTTCATTTTTTTTAAATAGTACTTGTGCTATCTCAGGTCTATTTAGATCTGCTGTTTTGCCTAATACTTTGGGATTAACAGGTACTTGCCTCCATCCATAAATATAAAAATTTTGACTTAACAATACAGACTCGATTATCTCACGACATTTTTCTTGATCTGAATAATTAGTTCTAGGTAAAAAAACCATACCTACACACATTCTTTTACTGCTATCGTGACTATGTCCAGTTGCTTGTATTTTTTCCTCAAAAAATTCTGGAGTTATTTCAATTTGAATACCAGCACCATCTCCTGATTTTCCATCTGCATCAACTGCTCCTCTGTGCCATATAGCCTTTAAAGCCTCAATTCCGTATTCAACTACTTTTCTTGATTTTTTGCCATCTGTTGCTGCTACAATTCCAACTCCACAAGCGTCATGTTCCATGCTCGAGTCATATGAATAGTTTTCTTCAAGTAATTTTTTATTTTTTTTATAATTTTTCATTTATTAAGCTGCTTTTTCTTTTTTTGCTTTTTTTCTTTTTTCCTCAAGATACTTATTAATTTGTGCAGCGGCATCTCTTCCATCTCTAATCGCCCAAACTACCAAAGAGGCACCTCTCACGATGTCACCTGCAGCAAACACACCGTCAATATTAGTTTGCATTGTTTCAAGATCAATTTTGATAGTTCCCCATCTAGAAACAGCTAATTCTTCAGAGTCAAAGAGCTTGGGTATATTTTCTGGATCGAAACCTAGTGATTTAATAACTATATCTGCTGGAATCTCAAAGTCATTTCCTTTTTGTATTTCAGGTCTTTTACGACCAGAGGCATCTGGTTCTCCGAGTTTAATTCTATCAACTTGAACTTTTTCCACTTTTTTATTTCCAACAAAACTCTTTGGACTGGTTAACCAAACAAATTCGACTCCCTCTTCCTCGGCATTATTAACTTCTCTGGAAGATCCAGGCATATTTTCCTTGTCTCTCCTATATAAACATTTGACTGACTTTGCTTTTTGTCTTACAGCTGTTCTAACACAATCCATTGCTGTATCCCCACCGCCAATAACTACAATATTTTTTCCTTCAGCATTTAAAGTTCCGTCATCAAAAATTTCTACTTTATCTCCTAGTCCCTTTCTGTTTGATGCAGTTAAAAAATCCATAGCCGGAAAAATATTTTTTAAGTTGTGCCCTGGAATTTCAATTTCTCTTGCTTTATAAACACCTGTTGCAATTAAAATTGCATCATGTTCATCTTTAAGTTCAGATAATTTTTTGTTTTTTCCTACTTCAAAGTTTTGAACAAATTTTATTCCACTATCTTTAAGATATTTAGTCCTTCTTTCGACAACGAATTTTTCTAATTTAAAATTAGGAATCCCATAAATTAAAAGTCCTCCAGCTCTATCATATCTATCATAAATAGTTACTTGAAAACCTATTCTTCTAAGTTCTTCAGCACATGCCATACCTGCTGGTCCTGCACCAACAATACCAATGGATTGTTTTAATTCCTTTTTTACTTTAAATGGTTTTATCCATCCTTTATCCCAAGCGTTATCGGTAATATATTTTTCAATCGATCCAATAGTTACTGTTCCATGACCAGACTGTTCTATTACGCAGTTACCTTCACATAGTCTATCTTGGGGACATATTCTGCCACAAACTTCTGGCATATTATTTGTGCTTTGCGCTAATTCATAAGCTTCTTTAAGTCTACCCTCTGCGGTTAATTTAAGCCAATCTGGAATGTTGTTGTTTAGTGGGCAGTGTACTTGACAAAACGGAACTCCACATTGAGAACATCTGCTAGACTGTTCTTTAGCCTTATCATTAATAAAATCTTTATATATCTCGTGAAAATCTTTTTTCCTATTTTTTGTTTCTCTTTTAATAGGAGTCTGTTGTTTTAGATCCACAAATTTTAACATTTCATTTTTCATAATTACGTAAACTAATGGAAATGTTGTATTTTTAAAAGGTAATATAGGTAAGTAGTTATGACTATTTATTAAGTATAATGGTCTTTTTGCTAACTAGTTTGTGCATACCTCAAATGCATATAGCAATTTACTATTAATATATCTAGTGTAAGAAGCCTTAGTATGATTGAAATAATTTTACTTTCAATACTTCAAGGTATTACAGAATTTCTTCCTATAAGTTCATCAAGTCATTTAATTTTAGTTTCAAAATACTTAAACTTTAGTAATCAAAGTTTAAATATAGACATGAGTTTACACGCGGGTTCATTGATAGCGGTTGTTACCTATTTTAAAAAAGATATTATTTATTTTTTAAAAGATCAAAGTCTACTATATAAAATTATTATATCATCATTTCCAGTTATGATTGTTGGATATTATCTTGTAAAATTAGGAGTAATAGATCAATTAAGAAGTTTTAAAGTTATAGGTTGGACGACAATTATTTTTGGAATTTTTTTATATTTATCAGATAAAAGTAAAATAAAAATAAATATGAATGATGATTTTAGTTATAAGTCTGCTCTTCTTATAGGGTGTTTTCAAATATTATCTTTAGTGCCTGGAGTAAGCAGGTCAGGTATTACAATTTCTGCAGCTAGGATTTTAAAATTTGACAGAGCTGACTCTGCAAAAATATCATTTTTATTATCAATCCCAACATTATTAGCTGTCACTATTTTTAATTTTTATAGTTTATACAACTCTAATAATTTAAATTTTTCATTATTAAACATTTTGGCAGTTTTTTTATCATATATAGTTTCCTTCATTACTATTAAATATTTTTTAATTTATATAAAAAAATTTAGCTTAAATATTTTTGTAATTTACAGAATTATTTTAGGCAGTATAATACTATTTTATCTATCATAATGACTTTAATAAAAAATAAAAAAGATATTTTAAATTTGATAATTGCTGCTTTACCAATATCAATAGCCATAGGAAATTTATTTGTTAATATAAATATCTTACTAATCATAATTTTTGGTGTAATAATTTTTAAATCTGAACTATTTTTTTTAAAAAAAAATTTAATTAAATACTTATTGCTATTATTTTTTTTATTTTTAATACTCACTACTTTATTTGAGTACTACTCAGCTTATGAACCTTTTTTTCATAAGGAAGAATATGTTCAAAAAACTAAGTTTAATCATTTGATTAAGTCATTTTTATTTTTAAGATATTTCCTTCTTACTTTAGTAATTTGTAAATTAGCAGAAACTGGGAACTTTAATATAAAATATTTATTTTATACTTCTGCTTTTATTACAGTTTTTTTATTTATTGATATGTTTGTGCAAAGTATTTTTGGTAAAGATCTCTTTTTAATAGAAAGGCCTTCAAAAAGATACACTTCAGGATTTTTTGGTAGTGAATTGATCGCTGGTGGTTTCATTCAAAAATTTTCTCTTTTCCTAATCTTACTTGTTCCTTTTTCTAAATTAAAAATGAAAACTAATATTATCTTATTTTTTTTCGTAAGTTTTATTTCAATCTATTTCTTAATTTTATCTGGCAACAGAATGGTTGTACTACTGTTTTTTGCTAGTATTTTTGCTCTTTTTATTATGGAAAAGAGAATAAAATTTTTAATTGTTTTTTCTATTTTCATTTTTTGTATTTCTGCGTTTTTCTACAACACCAATATCAACACAAAGAATAAATTTAACTACTTTTACAGCCAAGCTAAGTTAGTTTTAATAAACTTTCCTTATACAAAAGATCCTTATTTAGAAAATAAATCCTTACATCATGCACAATACCTTGCTGTATTTAATACTGGTTATGACTACTGGGAGCAAAAGAAATTATTTGGTAATGGTTTAAAAAATATCAGAATTAAATGTCATGATTTACAGGAGAAATACAAAAAAAAATATAGATCTTGTTCTACTCATCCTCATAATTATCATTTAGAGATATTGGGTGACACAGGTGTGGTTGGATATTTTATTTTCATTTTAATAAGTTTTTTAATTTTAAAAAATTATTATTTTTTTTATGAACAACAGAGATTATTAAAAATCAAATCTCGTTTTTTATCTTTAGCACCGTTCTTAATATTGCTTATGGAATTTTTTCCTATTAGAAGTTCAGGGAGCTTTTTTTCAACGAACAACTCAGTAATAATTTTTTTAATGATTGCTATTGTTATTTCTAAAAGGTATATAAAAAATAAATAGACAAAAACTCTAAATTTATAAAAAAATGGTTAGTAAAATAAGTGTGATTAATACTAATACAAAAAACACCACCACTGCTTTACTTAAAGACAAGTTTGCTAAAAGTTTCATTTTTTATTACCTAACAAGATTTTTTCAACAAAACAATATATTAATGTAAATAAATATTTAGACCTAAGTTCTTTAATATCAAATTTTGCTTTACCCTCTTTTCTTGTTGTCCAATTGATAGGGATTATTTTCATTTTATAGTTTCTTGAAATTAATTTAAGTGGCATTTCTAAAAAAACATTAAAACTTTCAGAAACAAGTGGGATAAAACTTTTAATTACAGATGTTTTGTAAATTTTAAAAGCATTTGTATAATCGTTGTAGCTATTAAAAAATATTAATTTTACGATGAAATTAAAAATTCTGTTTAAAATAAGTTTTTTTTTAGGATAATCAACAACTTTCGATGTTTTTAAAAATCTAGAACCGAAAACTGCATCGATTTCATTCATGTTCATTAATTCATAATATTTTTTTAAGTCTTCAATATCATCAGAAAGGTCAGCCATCATTATACAAGTGTAATCACCTTTTGCTTCTTCTATTCCAGTTGTGATAGCTCCGCCTAGTCCTTTTCTACTATTGTCGCATACTTTTACTTCTGTATTATTTTTTTCCAGGTTTTTTATTTTTCCATAGGTTTGATCTTCACTAAAATCATTTATGAATAGGACTTCATAGCTAAAATTTAACTTGCTGTTTTTTATAATATTAAATGTTTTTTCTACATTTTCAGCTTCGTTTCTAACGGGTATAATTATTGTAAGCATTGCAGAATTTTCTTTTATATTAATAATAATATAATTATTATAATGAATCTATTATGAAAATCCTAATAACTGGCGGCTGCGGATTTGTAGGGTCTAATTTAGCTATCTTTTTAAAAAAAAATTTAGCTAATGCTAGGATTTCTACTCTTGATAATCTTTGTAGACAGGGATCTTTACTTAATAAGAAAAGACTTAGCTTACACAAAATTAAAAATTTTAAATTAAATATTGAAAATCTTTCTAGAATAATGAAACTTCCAAAATTTGATTTAGTTATAGACTGTTGTGCAGAACCAGCAATAGAAAATTCTAGTAAAGAGCCTGAGAGAGTTTTTAATACTAATTTAATAGGTACTTTTAATATTTTAAAAAAGTTATCTAAAGATAAATCAAAAATTATTTTTTTATCTTCAAGTAGAGTTTATGCAATTACAAAACTAAGAAAATTATGTGGTAAATTTAATTACAAAAAAAAAATAAAAATCAAAAATGAAATTAATGAAAATTTTTCTACTAAAGGTCCTAAATCACTTTACGGCTTTACAAAACTAGCATCAGAAGAATTGTTAAGAGAATTTAGCTACTTACATAATGTGAAATATATAATTAATAGATTCGGAGTTATAGCTGGACCTTGGCAGTTTGGAAAACAAGATCAAGGTTTTTTCACATTATGGATCGCAAGACATTTAAATAAAAAAAATCTCAAATATATTGGATTTGGAGGTTATGGAAATCAAGTTCGAGATATCATTCATATAAACGATGTTTGTGAAATTATATTAAGGCAGATAAAAAAAATAAATTCAATATATGGTGAAACTTTTAATATTGGTGGAGGAAAAAATAATTCTATTTCTTTAAAAGAACTTACTAATAAATGTGAATTAATTTCTGGAAATAAAATTAAATTTAAAAAAATAAAAAAAACTTCTATATTTGATATTCCTTACTATGTTACGGATAATTCAAAAATATTTAAATATTTTAAATGGAAGCCAAAGAACAATATAGAAAATATTTTGACTGATATTTTCTTGTGGATAAAAAATAATAAATCTATAAGAGGGTATTTTAAAAAAATTTGAAGATCTTTAAAATATATTAATTGATTAAAGATATACTGTAAGCTAACTCTAAGTTATTTTAGCAATTGGGTCTGCAAACAATTGTTTTTTCAGACCTAATTATAGGCGACAATTTGTTTGTTTTTTTTAAATATTTTTTTAATAAAATTAGTTGGATGTTTGAAGAAGAATTTAATTTAATTTCTCTTTTTTTTGAAAAAAAATTTATATTAAGCATTAGTTCATTTTTAATAAATTTTAGTTCAAAAATAGTACAAATTGTGACCAAATTAGACTTTTTCTCAGTTAAATTAGAAATTGTCATGTTTTTATTGTTTATTATGAAAGTTATTTTTAATAAATTGCGACCAGAACTATAGTTAAATTATGGACCAAAATATTTCAGTTCCAGATATTGGAGATTTTAAGGAAGTAGAGGTTATAGAAATTCTAGTTCAACCAGGAGATAAAATTAGTAAAAATGATCCTGTAGTCACTATAGAGAGTGATAAATCAAGCGTTGAAATTCCTTCTCCTGCCTCGGGTCAAATAAAAGATTTAAAAGTTAAAATTGGGGACAAGGTATCGGAAGGAAGTGTTTTGGCTACAATTGAGAATGGACAAACTGATATGCCTAAAAAGGCAATTCAAATCAGTGAGAAAGTTAAAAAAGAAAAAATTATAGAAAATAAACAAGACTTACCCAAGGTTAAAAAAATTTTCGCCGAACCTTCTTCTAAAGATGATATTGATCCTATAGAAACTAGCGAATGGATAGAATCTCTTAATTCAGTAATTGAAAACGATGGCTCTCCTAGAGCAAGTTTTTTACTTAATAAAGTAATAAATCAAGCATATAAATCTGGGCTAGTTTTACCAGATACTAGAACAACTCCATATATAAACACCATCCCCCCTGAGTCAGAAATAAAATCTTCCGGAGATCAAAATATTGAAAAAAAAATTAGAGCTTATATTAGATGGAATGCTGCTGCTATGGTTGTAAAAGCAAACAAAAAAAGTTCTGAACTAGGTGGGCATATTGGAACATTTGCATCAGCGGCAACTTTGTACGATGTTGGAATGAATCATTTTTGGAGAGCTAAAAATCAAAAATTCGGTGGAGACCTAATTTACTTTCAAGGTCATTCGGCTCCTGGAATGTATGCAAGAGCATTTTTGGAAGGAAGGTTGACCAGTAAGCAGTTAGATGGTTTTAGACAAGAAGTAGCGAAGGGAGGGCTATCTTCTTATCCTCATCCCTGGTTAATGCCTAACTTCTGGCAGTTTCCAACTGTATCTATGGGTTTAGGTCCTATCATGGCTATCTACCAAGCAAGATTTTTAAAATATTTAATTAATAGAGGCTTAGTAAAAGAAGAGGGTAGAAAAATTTGGGTCTTTTTAGGTGATGGAGAAATGGATGAGCCAGAGTCGCTTGGTGCAATAGGCTTAGCAGCAAGAGAGAAGCTAGATAACTTAATTTTTGTTATAAATTGCAACCTCCAAAGATTAGACGGGCCTGTAAGAGGAAATGGTAAAATAATTCAAGAGTTAGAAGGAAGCTTTAGAGGTTCAGGGTGGAATGTAATTAAAGTAATTTGGGGAACTTATTGGGATCAATTGCTATCAAAAGATAAATCGGGGCTATTAGTAAAAAGAATGAATGAATGTGTTGACGGTGAATATCAAGCTTTTAAAGCAAAAGGAGGTTCTTATGTTAGAGAAAAATTTTTCGGAAAATACGATGAACTAAAAGAGCTTGTATCTTCAATGACAGATAGAGACATATGGAGATTAAACAGAGGGGGACACGATCCTCATAAAGTTTATGCAGCTTATAGCGCTGCGATGAGTCATAAAGGATCACCAACAGTAATATTAGCTAAAACCATCAAAGGCTATGGAATGGGCAAATCAGGAGAAAGTATAAACACTACTCATCAACAAAAGAAGTTGGATGAAGAGGATTTGCTATACTACAGGGACAGATTTAAAGTTCCACTAACCGACAAACAAGTAAAAAATATCGAATACTATAAACCAAGTGAAGACTCTGAAGAAATGAAATATCTTAAAGACAAAAGATTAAAACTAGGTGGCTTTATTCCAGAAAGATCCTCTTTTGCTAAAACAATCAAAGCACCACCTAAAGATATTTTTGATAACTTCATGAAATCTACCGGAGAAAAAGAAATGTCTACAACTATGGCCTTGGTTAGGATGTTAACTGCTTTATTAAGAGATAAAAATGTGTCTCCTAGATTGGTACCCATTATTCCAGATGAAGCTAGAACTTTTGGGATGGAGGGTTTTTTTCAGAAAATAGGAATTTATGCTCATGAAGGCCAAAAGTATGAACCGGTTGACTCTGAGCAGTTAAGTTCTTATCGAGAAGATAAAAGTGGCCAGGTTCTTGAGGAAGGTATCAATGAGTCTGGTGCAATGTCGTCTTGGATTGCTGCCGGAACATCTTATACAAATCATGATTTAGAAATGATACCAATTTATATTTTTTATTCTATGTTTGGCTTTCAACGAGTAGGCGATTTAGCATGGGCAGCTGGCGACTCACAGGCTAGAGGTTTTTTAATAGGTGCTACTGCTGGCAGAACGACATTAGCAGGCGAAGGTCTACAACACCAAGACGGTCACAGCCAGTTATTAGCTTCTAATATTCCTAATTGTGTAAGCTATGACCCTACTTTTGCCTATGAAATGGCAGTCATTTTAAGAGAGGGAATTAAAAGAATGCACGAAAAAAAAGAAAACATTTTTTATTATATTACAGCTATGAATGAAAATTATTCCCATCCAGAAAAGCCTAAAGGTAGTGATGAAGGTATATTAAAAGGAATGTATTTGTTAAAAGAAAACAACAATAAAGGTAAGACTAAAGTTCAACTTTTAGGTTCAGGAACTATTTTACGGGAAATTATAGAAGCATCTAAAATTTTATCTGAAGATTATGGAATAGACTCCGATATATGGAGTGTAACAAGTTTTAATGAACTTCGTAAAGATGGTATGGAGGTTGAAAGAAGAAATCTTTTAAATCCAGATGAAAAAAAAGATAAATCTTATGTTGAAAAATGTTTAGACAAAAGAGATGGACCAATTGTTGCTGCTTCCGACTACGTAAGATCATATTCTGATCAAATAAGACCTTATACACAAAAACCTTTTTATTCTCTAGGGACCGATGGCTATGGAAGAAGTGATACTAGAAAAAATCTAAGAAATTTCTTTGAAGTAGACAAAGGTCATATCGTTGCCTACACATTAAGCGCTTTAGCAAAAGAGCAATTGATTGCAACAAAAGAAGCAGAAAAAGCATTAAAAAAATATAAAATAGATAAAAATAAAAAGTTTCCAACTAAATTATAATTATGACTGCATTAAAAATTACCATACCTGATATGGGAGACTTCAAAGAGGTCGAGATTATAGAAGTTTTAGTCAAAGAGGGACAAAAAATAAAAAAAAATGATTCTTTAATTACTTTAGAAAGTGACAAATCGAGTGTAGAGGTTCCAGCTACTCATGCAGGGATAATCCAAAAAATAAATTTAAAAGTTGGTGATAAAGTCAATCAGGGTGATTTAATATTAACTTTAGACTCTGAAGAAAAAGAGATCAAACAAACTACTGAAAAAAAAACAGAAAACACAAAAAATATCTCTCCAAAAATAGAATCGACTAAATTATCTTCAACAATTTTTGAGAAGGGAATAAAATTAGCTAGTCCCAAAGTAAGAAAGTTTGCAAGAGAATTGGGTGCGAATGTTTCTCAAATAACTGGTTCCCAAAGAGCAGGAAGGATATCAGAAGACGATGTTAAGAATTTTGTTAAATCTCAAGTTTCAGTTAGTAATGGAAAAGTTGAAAAGAAAACTTACAAAGAGGAGTATTCACATGAAGAATTTGGAGAAGTTGAACTAAAAGAATTACCAAGAGTTAAAAAATTATCTGGACCTCATTTAGTAAGATCGTGGACAGAAATTCCTCACGTTACGCAACATGAAGAAATTGATATTACTGAAATGGAACTGTTTAGATCTTCTTTATATGATTATTATACTGGAGAGATAATAAAAGTGACACCTTTAGCTTTTATAACAAAAGCTATTGTAAATGCTTTAAAAGAATTTCCTAACTTTAACGCCTCTTTAGATGTTAATTCTAATAAAGTAATTTATAAAAAGTACTTCCATATTGGATTCGCAGTAGACACTCCTCATGGATTAATGGTTCCGAAAATAAGAAATGTGGAGCAAATGAACATCAAAGAAATAGGAGAACAATTAAAAAAAACTAGTCAATTGTGCCATGAACTTAAAATAGATAAAAAAGAATTTTTCGGTGGATCAATAACTATTTCAAGTCTAGGAGGAATAGGCGGGACTCATTTTACTCCTATTATAAATCCTCCTGAGGTAGCCATTTTAGGTGTAGGTAAAAGTTTTGAAAAATTAACTAAGATTAAAAATAAAATAGTTTCTAGAAAAATCTTACCCATATCTCTTTCATACGATCATCGAATTATTGATGGAGCTGAGGGTGCTAAATTCTGTGTTTACCTGAGCAAATGTTTAGGAAAAGATTTTGCTTTCAAGCTTGCCGTTTAATTAAATTTACAATAGTACAGGCCATGGATAAAAAATCTTTCTCACTAATTTGTGCTGTTGTTACGTCCGTTCTTTGGGGCTCAGCTTTTGT
>MDSV01043940.1_pt1 | contig 16108 bp, 15 predicted proteins | sample 810851 | NCBI WGS metagenome assembly MDSV01 (sample SAMN05326640, study PRJNA326480) | marine metagenome | isolation source: seawater | place: Atlantic Ocean: North East | collected 2012 | reverse complement strand
TGGGCGGAAATTGAGGGACCGAAAAACCTGGCTGACTTCAGAGTTTGATGCAGATGTTTTGGGGTTCGGTGAAAAACGCCAAGGCGTCGAACCCGCCTTCACGTCCCAAGCCCGAGGCCTTCACGCCCCCAAAAGGTGTGCGAAGGTCCCGCAACAGCCATGTGTTGACCCAAACGATGCCGGAGTCGATGCCTGCCGCCACGCGGTGGGCGCGCTTCAAATCAGTGGTCCACAACGTCGCAGCCAGACCGTAGGCCGTGTCGTTGGCCAACGCCAGCGCCTCTTCCTCTGTATCAAACGGCTGCAGGGTGACTACGGGGCCGAAGATCTCTTCCTGGTTGGTGCGGCATGCTGGACCGAGGCCCTCGATGACCGTGGGCGCGATATAGAACCCACCTTCCACACCTTCGGGATGGAGGCGATGGCCACCACACAGGACTTGTCCCCCCTCTTCCGTGGCAAGCGTGATGTACGAGAGGATTTTCTCCATGTGGGCTTCCGAGACCACTGCGCCAAGTTTCGTGGAAGGGTCCAAAGGATCGCCTGCCAACATCTTCGCGGCCTTCGCCACGAGGGCCTCTTTGAACTTGTCGTAGATGGGGCGCTGAATGAGGATGCGGGAGCCGCAGAGACAGATTTGGCCTTGGTTCGCAAATGAACTGCGCAGCGTTGTGCGAAGGGCATCCTCGAAATCCGCATCCTCGAAAATGATGGCGGGGTTCTTGCCGCCCAGCTCCAGGCTCATCTTCTTGAATTTGGGGGCCACATGTCCTGCAATGCGGGCACCTGTGGTCGTGCCGCCCGTGAAGGAAACGGCGGCAATGTCAGGATGGGTCACCATGGCCTCACCCACTTCCGGCCCGAGGCCGTGAAGGACATTGAACACCCCGTCGGGAAACCCTGCCTCCTTGACCCATGTGCTCAGCAGATAGGCCGTCACGGGAGTAAGCTCGGAGGGCTTGGCCACCACACAGTTGCCTGCGGCAAGCGCGGGGGCCACCTTCCAGGTGAACAGGTACAAGGGCAAATTCCATGGGCTGATGCACGCCACCACCCCCAAAGGTTTGCGCAACGTGTAGTTAATCGCCTCGCCTTCCATGGCATGGCTTTCACTGGCATAATGCTGAATCCCTGATGCGTAAAAACGCAGGTTCTTTTCGGCACGGGGGATGTCCACTTGGGCAGCAACGGACAGGGGTTTGCCATTGTCCCGCGCTTCCTCCTTGGCCAGCATGTCGGCATGGTCCCGAACGGCGTCCGCCAAACGCTCCAAGCAGGCGGCACGTTCCGCGACAGGCGTCTTCGACCAGGAGGGAAAAGCACGCTTGGCCGCGGCCATGACCTGCTCCACTTCCGCCGAGCCAGAACGGGGGATCGTCCCAAAAACCTGCCCGGTGCCCGGCGTCACATTTTCAAGGACCTGAGGCGTGTTTTGGAACGCTCCATCGACGAAATTCAGTACCTGCATGATTGACGAAAGTTACTTCTCCTTGTCTATCTTTGCCCGGCCGAAGCGCAATTGCCCCATGGTGTAATGGTAACACACCGGTTTTTGGTGCCGTTTTTCCAGGTTCGAGTCCTGGTGGGGCAACCACAAGAAAGCCGCCTTTTTCGAGGCGGCTTTTTTCATGCCTTGCCAGACGCCAAGCTTCTCACTCGGAGATCAGCTCGTAGAGGCTGTCGAGGTTGGGCGCCAAGATGACCTCGATGCGGCGGTTTTTCCCCTTGTCCGAAGCGTCCACGGGATGGTACTCGCTCCGTCCAGAAGCCGCCAGCATGGAAGGATCAACCCCGGCATTTTCGAGCAAAATGTTGACCACTGCCGTGGCACGAAGCACACTGAGTTCCCAATTGTTGCGTGGGATGCTCGTGCTTCGGACCTGGTCGGTGTCGGTGTGACCTTCCACGACGATCTCCAAGTCTGACTGCTCAGCAATCACAGACGCCAGCCCTTGCAAGGCCTCACGCCCCCCAGGGTCCACGCTGGCACTTCCGCTGGGAAACAGCAATTTGGCCTCCATGCTGACGTAGACCTTGCCGTTGCGCTGCTCCACATTCAAACCTTTGCCCTGGAAACCGAGCAACGCCTCGGCGAGACGGGCGCGCAGGGCTTCAGCGGCACGTTCGCGCGCCTCGAGCAACGACTCCAACTCCTCCACACGCTTGCTTCTGGCCTCGAGCAAGGCAGACTTCTCATTCAAATCCTTTTCCAGTCGATTCAGCCGATCCTCGCGTGCCTGCAGTTCCTCCCGGATTTTCATGACATCTTCCAACAATTGACGGTTCTCTGCTGCGATGTCGCTCAAGCGTCCAGAACTCTGGTCGGTCAATGCGTCGTTCAACTCGGTGAGGCGCCCCACCTCCTCACGCAGCCGCTTGGCCTCCGTGCTCAAGGTGTTGGCGTCTTCCGCCAAGGCATCGTTCTCTGCGGTCAAGCGCGCCACCTGTCCCTCCAACTCACGGCTGGACACTTGGGCATCTTGACGGGCCAAGCGCAGGCTCGCGTTCTCCGACTCCGCTTCGTCCAATTGCGTTTGAAGGGCCTCGTACTGTTGGGTGGTCACACAGCCCGAAAAGGCCAACATGGAAGCCACAAGGACCATCGACATGGCCTTGCCAGACCGTTGAAGAAGAGAGGGAGTCAGAATCATGATTGCAGGAATGAGATGCGACAACGCACCTACGAAGTTCACCCCCACAGCCAAGAAGCGGAAAGGCGGCCAAGCCGCCTTTTCCACATCGCAATGTCAGTGCATTCCGAGCCTCGCAAAGCCCAGCGCCGCCGTCAACTCAGTTGATGGACAACTGGAAGCTGCCCTGGCTGAGCGTCGTCGCAGAACCTGAGGCCTCCATCACAGAGCCGTTGAACGATCCCACCACGTATCCCCCAGACTCCGCGTCGATGTAGGTGATTTGGACGGTGGTGTTGCCGCCAAACAACGTGGTATAATTCATTCCCGCGGTGCTTGTGTACGCCGCCGCTTGGGGGAGTGACGTGGGGTTCAGGGCGATGACGTAGCCGTTGTACCAGCCGTCGGCCGGTTCAGCCACCACAAAACCCACCTGCGCACCTGTGAGGCTGATGCCGGTGATTTGGAGGTTGCCTCCCACCAACTCGGCCGATGCTGTGGCGTCTCCGAAGTATTGGACACCTGCATTGTACCATGAAATCGTCGACGCGCAGGGCTCGCAGTTGGGGCCGCCGCAGTCGATGTATTCTTCCAAACCGTCTTGGATGCCGTTGGTGCAATCGCAGAGGCATTCGCAGGGGTCGCAAGTGTTGCCGCCGCAATCGATGCCCGTTTCACTGCCATTCAAGATGCCATCGTCACATGTGGGGCACGCGTCACAATCCACGCCGCCGCAGTCGACGCCGGTTTCGTAGCCGTTCATCAAGCCGTCTCCGCACAACTCTGGGCATGCCGGGCATCCCGCACACCCGCAGTCCACGCCGGTCTCACCCTCGTCGAGGACACCATTGAAGTTGGTGGCACAGGGCTCACAGCTTCCGCCGCAATCCACCCATTGCTCGCCCAAGAGAGGATCCCACGCATCGTTTTCACACGGATCACAGGGGTCACAGATGGGGCCACCGCAATCGATGAGTTCTTCTCCGTTGTTGAGGATTTCGTCGTAGCAGTTCTCGCCGATGAGGTTGTCGTCGTTCAAGCATCCCGTCAACGTAAGACCGGACCAAAGGACCGCAAAACACACGGCCGTCAAACGGCCAACGGCGGAAGAAAAGATGGGGTGAGATGTCATGTGCGTAATTTTGACGTGCCGAAAGATACAACTGGAACACAACCGGACTCCGCATCCCCCTCAAGCGCCATGGACAACCTCGAATGGAAGCCTTCCAAAGCCCCTGACTTTCAGGAAGTCGGACGCCTGTCAAAAGACACGGGTCTGAATCCTTTGGTTGCATCCTTGTTGATTCAACGGGGCATGATCTCGACCGAGGAGGTGGAGGATTTTTTGGACCCGAACAGGGAAAAGCTGCACGACCCCTTCTTGATGAAGGACATGGACAAAGCCGTGTCGCGCATCATGAAAGCCATCGAGCGCAACGAGCGCATCATGGTCTACGGCGACTACGACGTGGATGGGACCACCTCTGTGGCCATGGTGTCGTCGTTTTTGAAGGGTCTGCAAGTGCCCGTGCTCCCCTACATCCCGATGCGGTATGGCGAGGGATACGGCGTGTCACCCAAAGGTGTGGAGCGCGCCAAAGTCTCCGGATGCACCCTCATCATCACGTTGGATTGTGGGACCAAAGATTTTGACGCCCTCGCAGCGGCGGCAGAGGCCGGCATCGACACCATCGTGTGCGACCACCACCTGCCTGCAGACACCTTGCCCGTCACGCACGCCCTGCTGAACCCCAAGCGCGAGGACTGCGCCTACCCCTTCAAGGAATTGTCGGGCGCCGGGGTGGCCTTCAAATTGCTCACCGGGTTGGTCAACACCATTGGTTTGACCATGTCTTCGGTTTACGACCACCTGGATTTGCTGGCGTTGAGCATTGGCGCAGATTTGGTGGAAATCACCGGTGAGAACCGGATTTTGGCCCACCACGGCATGCGCAAACTGCGCAAGACGATGCGGCCGGGCATCCGCGCCATGTTGCACGTCGCCAACATCGACCGCGTCCCCAACTCGGTTCGAGACATCAGCTTCACGCTGGGTCCGCGCATCAACGCCGCAGGACGGGTTGGCCACGCGCTCAAAGCCGTGGAGCTGCTCATGGCTTCCGACGACAACACGGCGTATGAACTGGCTTACGAGCTCGAATCCATGAATCAGGCTCGGCGGGACTTGGACGAGGACATGACCGAAGAAGCCTTGGCCCAAATGGCCGAACAACCGGCCGGGCGCTGCTGCACCGTCGTGTGCGGCGAAGGTTGGCACCGCGGCGTGCTGGGAATCGTGGCGAGCCGCTTGGTCGAGGCGCGTTACCGCCCCACCATCGTGTTGAGCGAAGAGAATGGCCTGTTGATGGGCAGTGCGCGAAGCGTGCGCGGCGTGGACATCCACAACGCCCTTGAAGATTGCCGTTCCTACCTCGAGCAATTTGGCGGGCACCCCATGGCGGCAGGCCTGCAGCTGCGCAGCGACCAACTCAAGGACTTCACCGCAGCCATCGAGAAGAGCATCGCGTCCCAAGTCAACGGCCGCATCCCTGCGCCAAGCATCAGCTACCACCTCGAAATTGACCTCAACGCGATGACCCCTCAGGTGTTTGAGGAAATGGGCAAGTTGGCGCCGTTTGGGCCTGGCAACGGCGTGCCTGTGTTCATGGCCAGCGGGTTGAAAGCCGCCCTGCCCCCACGCACGGTGGGTCACCGTGGGCGCCACCTCAAGCTCATTCTCCAAACCACAGAAGTGCCTCATGGCCGATTTGAGGCCATTGGCTTTGGCATGGGCGACCGGTTGGAGGAAGTGCGTCGGATGAAGGAAATGGACTTGGTGTTCACCTTGGTCCAAAACACGTTCCGCGGTCGCACCTCGTTGAACATGCACCTGCGGGCCATTCGCCCCAGCGAATCTTAAACGTTCTTTCGGCCCCTTTCTCTTTCGAATCCTTTCTCGCGCGACGCTCAGGCGCCAGGCGCTCCCTCAGGGGAGGTCACAATGTGAAGGTCCCGTTGAGGGAACGGAATGGTCACGCCATGGGCGCGGAACTTGGCGTCGATGGCGGTTCGGACTCGGCTTTGGATGCCCATCCGGTCCCAAGGATCGTCCAGCCAGCCCATCACACTGAAATTCAGTGAGGAGTCGGCAAACTCTTGAAAGAACACCGCGGGTGGAGGGGTCGAATGCACTTCCGACTGCTCGGCCATGGCCTCAGAAAGCAGGCGCATCACCAAGTCCACATCGCTGCCGTAGGCCACACCCACATTGACGCGGATGCGCATGGCGCTGTCTCCTTGGGTCAAGTTCACCACCGCTTCGCCTGCCACCTTGGAGTTGGGCAACACGATCAGCTGACCGGCCACGGTCACCACCCGGGTTGATCGGAGGTCGATGCGTTCCACGCGCACCAATTTTCCGTCGACTTCGAGAACATTCCCAACCGCCACACCCCCTTCAAACAAGAGCACAAAGCCACTGATCACATCGTTGAAAAACCCTTGAAGGCCAATCCCAACACCCACCAGCAAGGCCGCAGACCCCGCCCAGAGGGCCGTCAAATCCACACCCAACACCGACAACGCCACCATGGCAGCCACGGCCCAAACGACCGAGGTCACGAGCCTGCGCACAATGAACTGCTTGCCCTCGTCCATGCTCGACAACCGTTGCGCCCGACGGAGTCCGCGACGTACCACCCCCAAGAAAATGCGCGCCACCAGGAAGACCAGAAGGGCCTCCATCAATTCGAGCACAGTCAAGGTGTGGTGTCCGAGGGTCAGCGCGGTGTTGAAGAGTTCGTTCATGGCAAAATGACGGTGCCAAAATGCTTAAGTGTGGCTTGAATCTCGCGGGCGAGCTGGACTTTTTGGGCCAGAAGGTCGCGTTCCTCCTCTACGCTGAGTTCGCCCGCCTCAAGTTTGGACGACACCTCACGGGACGCCTCTCGCAGGTCCGTCAAATGCATCCTACGCAAGCTGTCTTCAAGAAGAGAAATGAGCTGATCGCGTTCCACCACCGGATAAATCTTGTGGCGCTGGGACCAATTGGGGCTGAGCACATGTTGCTGAACCAAAGCGCCCGCCACCTTTTGCTGAACCCCCATGTCCTGGTCTTGGGCCAGCTGGTCTGCGGTCAAAATGCGTTCGTGGTCCAATTCGTCGGAAAACCGCTTGACCACCGCTTGGTTCATCGGCTCTTGGATGTCAATGCCCTCCTCTTCGATGCGGTGAATGACCAGCTCGGCAAACGGCACTTCAAGGGTGGTGGGCTCTTCGCCTTCTTCCCCTTCCATGATCACCGAGACCACCTCGGTCGCATATTCCAAAAGGGCGCGAATCAAATCGTTTTCGATGACCGCGCGCTCCGAAAGGGCGGGCTTGAGGTCGTCTCCGACCGGCGGGGCTTGGTCGGGGAGCGTCGCGGCGCCCGGGTCTCCGGGAAATCCAGAGCCGCCGGCGGGAGGCGGAGGCGCCACGCTGCCGCGGGACTTGCCGTAGGGGCTCGATTGTGCGGCACGTTTGGCCGCCGCCTTCGATTGGTCGTGCAGGACTTTGGCCACCTCAGTGCCCAACACAGTTTCATCCATCTTCAGCTGGGAAGCCGAAGACTGCAGGTAGACGGACCGCTGAATGGCGTCGGGAATGGCGGCGATGGACGTCACCACCGAACGGATCATCTCCGCGCGCTTCATGGGATCGTTGCCCGCTTCGTCGGACAGAAGCTTGGTCTTGAACTGCAAGAAATCCTGCGCGTCCTCGTGAATGGCGCGTTGCAAAGCATCGCTGCCCACTTTCTTGGCGTAGGTATCAGGGTCGTCGCCGTCGGGCAGAAGCACCACCTTCACGGCCATGCCCTCGGCGAGCAGCATGTCGATGCCCCGCAACGACGCCCGAATGCCCGCCGCGTCCCCGTCGAAAATGACCGTGATGTTTTTGGTGAATCGGCGGACGAGGTGGATTTGGCCCGTGGTAAGGGCGGTGCCACTGGAAGAGACCACGTTGGTCACCCCCGCTTGGTGCATCGCCATCACATCGGTGTATCCCTCCACCAAAAAGCACCGCTCCTCCTTGACGATGGCGGGCTTGGCAAGGTGCACGCCGTACAGGACCTTGCTCTTGTTGTAGAGGACGCTCTCGGGCGAGTTGAAATACTTGGCGACTTTCTTGTCCGTGGTCAGGGTGCGGCCCCCAAATCCAATCACGCGTCCCGTCACATCCCGAATCGGGAACATGACCCTGCCCTTGAAGAAATCCCACAACGATCCGTCCTCGCGCTGCTTGCACAGGCCTGCCTCGACCAACTTGTCGGGCGTGTAACCTGCTTCCTGCGCTGCCGTGGCCAAGGCGTCCCACGAATCGGGGCTGTAGCCAATCAGGAACGTGTCGAGAACGTCGTCCCGGAATCCGCGCTCCACGAAATAGCTGCGGCCGATGGCCTTGCCGGCATCGGTGTTGCGCATTTGGTCCATGAACCACTTGGACGCCCAACCCACGAGGTTGGAGAGGCCTTCCTTGGCGGAAGCCGCCGCGATTTCCTCGGGAGTGCGCTCCTTTTCCTGCACCTCGATGTTGTACCGACGGGCCAACATTCGCAGCGCTTCGGGATAGCTTGCCTTTTCCAATTCCATGAGGAACGTCACGACGCTGCCCCCCTTGCCACTCGAGAAACATTTGAAAATGCCCTTGGCCGGAAGCACGTAAAACGACGGCGTCTTCTCGTTGGTGAACGGGCTGAGTCCGCGCATCGAACTCCCCGATTTTTTCAACTCTACGTAGTCGCCCACCACCTCTTCGATGACGGCGGCGTTCATGATTTGGTCGACGGTTTCCTGAGGAATCATGGGGTTGAGATGACCCGAGGCGGGCTGACGAAGATACCCAAGTTTCTGAGGACCCCATGAAAAACGGCACCCCGATTGGAGTGCCGTTCTCGGCAAGGAGTGTGCCTTACCAAACCTGCTGCGCCGCAGAGCGTTCACCTCCGCGACTTCTCACCTGATTCCGGGGTTCCCGTTGGAACTGCCCAGACCAGAATCCGAAGTAAACCTACCTCGACCAAGAACCTGGGATGTCAAGCCTTTGTGAAGGGGATGTGAATGTTTGTTGGCGTTGGGGACGCCGGGGTGAGAGTCCATGCCCGATTCTGACCCTGTCGCGCCATCTTTGAAGCATGAAAGGCCGGCTTATCCCTGTGCTCGTCGGGTCCATGACCGCCGCAATGCTCGTCATTGTGTCCGTGCAGGTCAGTTGGTTGGAATCCTCGGCCAAGCTTCGCAAGGAGGTGTTTGACCAAAGCATCGAGCAGAGCTTGCAACTCGTGGCCAACTGGTTGACGGCCACGCACCTCGACGATCCGCAAGCCGAGGACCCGCAGCTGTTGCGGACCGATGAACTCGCCCCGGAGGAACGTTTGATTGTCCGTCGCATGGAAGCCCTGCCGATGGACTCGCTGCTTCGTTTGGCCTTTCAGGAACAGGGAATTGAAGCAGATCCGGTGTTTGGGGCGTACAACCGCTACGGCCAACCCGTGTACCTGCTCGAAGATGCCGAGCCCTTCAACGACGCCCTGCTCGCGAGGGGCTACTCCGTGGCGTTGGGGACCCTGCAATTGCGGGTGCACTTCCCCAAGTTGGGACGCTCTTTGATCGGCCAAATGCTGGGGGCCTTTGCCCTGAGCGTGATGATGATGCTCCTCATCGCGGGGGGGTTTGGGTACACGCTGTTTGCCATTCAACGCACCAAGCGCACCGACCGACTTCAGCGAGATCTGGTCAACAACCTCACCCATGAGCTCAAGACGCCCATTTCAAGCATTGGACTGGCCAGTGAGGCGTTGTCTGACCCCGCGTTTGACGAGGAATCACGAAAACATTACCTGGGCCTGATTCGCGAGGAGAACAAGCGCCTTGGGGTGTTGGTGGAGAATGTGCTTCGGGCGAGTTTGTCCGAAAATGGCGCCATGCGCCTGTACGTGCAGTCCTTGAACCTGCACGACCTCGTGAAGGGTGTGGTGAAGAACATGGCTGTGAAATTTCACAAGCAGGGGGTGAAAGTGGATTTGGACTTGCAAGCGAGCAACCCCAACCTGGTGGCGGACCGCATCCACTTGACCAACATCCTCTTCAACGTGATCGACAACGCCGTCAAATACTCAGGCGAAGACCCGCACATTGTCATTCGAACGGCCCAAACTCCTGACGGAGTGTCACTCGACATCCAAGACAACGGGGTTGGCATCGCCAAAGAACATCTTGGCAAGGTCTTTGAAAGACTCTATCGTGTCCCCACCGGAAACGTGCACGACGTGAAGGGATTTGGCCTGGGCCTGAGCTACGTGAAAAACGTGGTCGAGCGTCACGGCGGATCTGTTCAAATCGCAAGCCGCCTCGGCGAGGGCACAACATTGAAGCTGTTGCTTCCGTTTGAATGCCAACCTGACAAGACCTAAGACTTATGAAAGAAATCCGCATCCTCCTCTGTGAAGACGACCCCAGCTTGGGCCGCTTGCTCTCCGATTACCTCAAGGCCAAAGGATTTGAGGTCACCTGGGCGCAAGACGGCGTGGAAGGGCTCAAGGCATTTCACCGCGACACGTTCGATTTCATCGTGCTGGATGTGATGATGCCGCGCAAGGATGGCTTCCAAGTGGCGGAGGAAATCCGCCTTGAGAGCCGCAGCATTCCCATCCTCTTCCTCACGGCCCGCTCCACGAAGGACGACACACTCGAGGGATTCAAGGTGGGCGCGGACGACTACATGACCAAGCCCTTCAGCATGGAGGAGCTCGTTTTGCGCATCCAGGCCATTTTGCGGCGTTCTGCGGCGTTGCCGGAGGCCGGCGAAGAGGTCACGGAGTTCACCGTGGGCTTGTATTCCTACGACTATACGACACAGTCTCTGACCCTCAACGGCGAGTCCCAACGCCTCACCACCAAGGAGAACGAACTGATCTTCATGCTGTGCAAGCACAAGAACGCATTGCTCGAGCGGGCGCACGCGTTGCGGAACATTTGGGGCGACGCCAACTACTTCAACGGGCGCAGCATGGACGTCTACATCGCCAAACTTCGGAAGCACCTGAAAGGCGACGATCGCATCGAGATTCTGAACGTCCACGGCAAGGGCTTCAAGCTCGTGGCGCCAACAGACTGAGAATGCCTATCTTTGCGGCCTCGAAGCGCCGCCCATGTCCGACATGATCAAAATCCTCGCTGGTTCCGCGTCCCAAGAATTTGGAGAACGCGTGGCTACAGCGTACGGAACCTCCCTGGTTCCCGTTCGCACCCAGAAATTTTCCGACGGAGAATTCACGGTCAACATCGAGGAAACCGTGCGCGGCAAAGAGGTCATCATCGTCCAATCGACGTTTCCCCCCTCCGACAACCTTCTTGAATTGTTGATGCTCATTGACGCGGCCAAACGTGCCAGCGCCAAGCGCATTGTGGCGGTGATGCCTTACTTCGGGTTTGCCCGTCAAGACCGCAAGGACAAACCACGTGTGGCCATCGGCGCCAAGCTCGTGGCCAACATGCTCATGGCGGCAGGCGTGAATCGCATCATCACGATGGACCTTCACGCCGACCAAATTCAGGGATTCTTCGAGGTGCCCGTGGACCACTTGTTTGGCTCCACGTTGTTCCTTCCTTGGTTGAAGAACAACATCGCGAAGGACGACATCTGCATCGCCACGCCGGACACCGGTGGCACCAAGCGCGCCAGCACCTACGCCAAGCATCTTGGTGTGGACATGGCCATTTGCTACAAACAGCGCAAGGTGGCCAACCAAGTGGAAAACATGACCGTCATTGGCGATGTGAAAGGCAAAAACGTGGTCATCGTCGACGACATGTGCGACACGGCGGGCACCTTGACGAAGGCGGCGGATTTGATGATGAAGCACAGCGCCTTGAGCGTGCGCGCCATCTGCACCCACCCCGTGCTGAGTGGCCCTGCTTACGAGCGCATCGCCAACAGCTCTCTCCAAGAACTCATCGTGACGGATTCCATTCCGTTGCGCACGGACGTGGACACCTCCAAAATCACCGTGCTTCCTGTGCACGACATGTTTGCCCAAACGCTTCGGTGTTTGATGGCCAACAAATCCATCAGTTCTCAATTTACTCTTCAATAATTTTTCATCATGAAAACTGCATCATTGAGCGGCTCTCTCCGTGAGAGCGTAGGGAAAAAAGATGCCGATGCGCTCCGCGCCAACAACCAGGTTCCTGGGGTGTTGTACGGCGGCGCTGAGCAGATCCACTTCAGCGTGTCTGAGGTTCAACTCAACAAGATTGTCTTCAACCCAGACGTCTTCAAAATCGAGTTGGACATCGACGGCAAGAAGGTGGACTGCATCATTCAGGACATCCAATTCCACCCTGTGACCGACCGCGTCACGCACCTCGACTTCCTCGAAATCCTCCCGGGCAAGCCCGTCAAGGTTGAGCTTCCATTGCGCACGACTGGCCAAGCCATCGGTGTGATGAACGGTGGACGTTTGGAACTGAACTACCGTCGCGTGCCCGTACGCGGCATCGCGGACGACCTCCCAGAGTGCTTCACGGTGGACATCACGCCTTTGGATATTGGGGACAACGCCCGTGTGCGTGACCTCAACGTGGGAGGCCTGGAGATCCTCCTCAGCGAAAGCGCCCTACTCGTGGCCTGCAGGCGCACGCGTGCTGCCATGTCTGCCGAATCCACCTTGGAAGGTGAAGAAGGCGCTGAAGGTGCCGAAGGCGCTGAAGCCGCTGAAGGCGGTGAAGGCGGTGAAGCCGAAGGCGGCGAAGGATAACCCCCTCGCTGCATGAAGTACCTCATGATGGGCCTCGGCAATCCCGGGGCAGAATATGAGGAAACCCGACACAACATCGGGTTCAAGGTGGTGGACTCCCTCGCCCAACGTCTGTCCGGAACGTTCGAGACCGGCAGACTGGGCGAGGTGTCCGCCGTCCGTTTTAAGGGAAGGCACATCGTGCTTCTCAAGCCCTCCACGTTCATGAACCTGAGCGGCAAAGCCCTGCGGTACTGGATGGATGCGGAGAAGATTCCTTTGGAACGGGTGGTCGTCGTCACCGACGACTTGAATTTGCCCTTCGGAACGCTGCGCCTTCGGGCCAAAGGCAGCGATGGGGGCCACAACGGCTTGAAGGACATTCAACAGGTGCTGGGGACGACAAAGTACCCTCGGCTGAGGTTTGGGATTGGGGCGGAGTTTGGGAAAGGCCAGCAGGTCGATTACGTGCTGGGCAAGTGGAGCGCGGAAGAGCAAGAGCGCATGGAAGAGCGCCTGACCAAAGCCGGCGACGCCGTGCTGAACATCACCACCGCGGGCTTGGCCCGGGCGATGAACACCTACAACGGGCAGTGAGCCCCGTTTAGACTTCGTCTTCTTCGTAGAAATGATTGTTGCCGATGTACGCCACCACGGCGTCGGGCAACAGGAATTGCACGTCGTGGCCTGCCATGATTGCGTCCCGCACGTAGGTCGAGCTGATGGCGATGATGGGTGCTTCGTGGACCTCCACGTTGTCGTGCGCCAGCCATTTGGCCTTCGCGGCATCCGAGGCCGACGTCCCCTGCGTCAATCGGGGGTAGATCAACATGCGGTGCAACGCCACCAAAGCCTCGTGGTCTTTCCATGTGTGGAACGACTCGAGATTGTCTTGCCCCATGATGATGCTAAACGCCAAGTCGGGATGAGCCCCGCGCAAGTAATGCATCGTATCGGCCGTGTAGTTGGGCCGGGCCAAATTGAACTCCACGTCGATGGCCTTGAGGTGCGGGTGGTCGGCCAAGGCGAGGCGCGCCATTTGCAGGCGATGTCCCTCAGGAATCATGGAGATCCCCTGCTTATGGGGGCTGCTCGGGGTCACCACAAACCACACCTCGTCAAGGTCCGCCTGGTTGAGCATGTGGTTGGCGATGACCAAGTGCCCCAAATGAATGGGGTTGAACGACCCAAAATACAGGCCGACGCGTCGCGCTGTGGAAGGGGCTTGGGCCGGATTCATGGCGTTCAGATGCTGGGTCAGAGGTAGGCGCGTTCCAAGAAATCACCCACCATGTCCTCGGCTTCTTGCTTGGCGAGGTCGAGGTCGTCGTTGACCAGCCTCAGGTCAAACGCTGGGGCCGCTTCCAGCTCCTGTTGGGCCTTGGCAATGCGCTTCTCCAGCGCGGCTTCGTCTTCGGTCCCACGGCCGCGGAGACGGTCTTCCAGCGCGAACAGCGATGGGGGCATGACAAAGATGGACAAGGCGCTGTCGCCGAAGACGGCCTTGAGGGTTTGACCTCCCACCACGTCCACGTCGAAGAGCGGGGTGCGGCCGTCGCGCCACAACTTCTCGACCTCGCTGCACAAGGTGCCGTACGACAAGCCTTCATAGACCTCCTCGTACTCGACGAATGCACCGTTCCTCACCTTTTCAGCGAAGTCTTCGGGGGGCAAGAAGTGGTAGTCCTTCCCGTTTACTTCGCCTTCGCGGGGTCCACGAGTCGTGGCGCTCACGCTGAAACCGAGCGACAACTCCATCTTGGTCATGAGGTGCCTGACCAACGTGGTCTTTCCGGCGCCTGATGGGGCGGAAAAAATGATGGCCAAGCCATCGCCTTGGGGTTTTGAGCCTGCGGGCATGGGTCAGAGGACGTTGAGGACTTGTTCCTTGATTTTCTCGAGCTCGTCCTTCATTTGGACGACGATGCGCTGAAGGTCGGCGTCGTTGGCCTTGCTGCCGAGGGTGTTGATCTCACGTCCCATTTCCTGGGCCACAAACCCAAGCTTCTTCCCTTGGCCGCTGCCCGTCTCCATGATCTCACGGAAGTAGGCGATGTGGGCCGTGAGGCGCGTGCGTTCCTCGCTGACGTCCATCTTTTCGATGTAGTAGAGCACCTCCTGCTCAAAGCGTCCCTCGTCCAACGAGGCGCGGTCGATGGTCTCTTCGAGGTTGGTGCGAATGCGATTGCGGACGCGCTTGATTCGGGCTTCCAAGAGCGGATCCAGACCCGATTCGAGGCGTTCGATTTCATCCAAGCGGCCCTTGAAGTCGGCCTCAAGCGATGCGCCTTCCGTGTTTCGGAACGCATCAAAGTTGTCTGCCGCCTCCAGCACCAACGCATGAATGCCGGCCCAGGCCTCTTCGTCGAAGGCTTCCTTGGACGTCTGCATGGCGTCCGGGAACCGCACCGCCGTCGACAACAGGTTGCCCGTCGGTTGACCCGTTTCCTGGGCCAAAGCTTCCAAGTCCTTCACGTACTTCCGGATCACCGGCGCATTGAGTTCGTTGCGCGCTTCCGCGGCATCCGCTTCAAAGTGGATGGCGATGTCGCTCTTGCCGCGCACGATGCGGGCCCCGAGCTCGGTGCGCAAGTCCATTTCTTTTTGCTTCAGCACGGACGGCATCCGCACCTGGAGGTCGAGATTTTTGCCGTTCAACGAACGGACTTCGACCGTGTATTTCCGGGAACCGACGGCACCTTCCGCCTTTCCGTAGCCTGTCATAGAGCGCAGCATGAAGCGAAGATACGCTCTCGAACCGGTGCGCGCTTCCCGTGCCCGCAGGAAGGTCAATGCCCCGCGGCCCCGCGCTACCTTTGCAGCCATGTCGGATCTGAAACGCGTGACCTCCCTCCTCGCTGGAGACATGGCGGCCTTCAAGCCCAAATTCCGGGCGGCCGTCACCACCGACGTCGCCTTGCTCGACACGGTCATGCGCTACATCCTTCGCCGCAAAGGCAAGCAGATGCGGCCCATGTTTGTGTTTCTCAGCGCCCGGCTCCACGGTGGGGTCGACGCGCAGGGTGCCGCCACAGACCGCGCGCACACCGCCGCGGCCCTGATCGAGCTCTTGCACACGGCCACCTTGGTGCACGATGACGTGGTCGACGAAAGCCCCCTTCGACGTGGCGTGTTCAGCATCCAGGCGCTCTGGAAGAAAAAGGTCGCCGTGCTTGTTGGAGACTACCTGTTGTCGCGCGGCCTCCTCGCCGCGGTCGACGCCGAGGCGTTTGACCTGTTGAAGATCACCTCGCGCGCCGTGCGCGAAATGAGCGAGGGCGAACTCCTCCAAATCGAAAAAGCCCGACGCCTCGACATCACCGAGGAGGTCTACTTCGACATCATTCGCCGCAAAACCGCCTCGCTCCTCGCGGCCTGCTGCGCCTGCGGAGCCGCCTCGGCAGGCGCCGACGACGACACGGTCCAAAAGATGTGGGGCCTCGGCGAACGTGTGGGCCTCGCCTTCCAAATTCAGGACGACCTCCTCGACCTCGGCGAAGGCGACCGGACCGGCAAGCCCACCGGCCAGGACATCCGTGAGCGCAAGATGACGCTCCCGCTCATCCACACGCTCGCCAAAGCCACTCCCTCCGAACGCCGTCGCCTCATCCGTCTCGTCAAGCACAAGAGCGAAGACCCTGCAGCGGTCAAAGAGGTCATGGACGCCATCCTCGCCGGACCCGGCATGGAGCGCGCCCGCTCC
>MDSV01155525.1_pt1 | contig 16110 bp, 17 predicted proteins | sample 810851 | NCBI WGS metagenome assembly MDSV01 (sample SAMN05326640, study PRJNA326480) | marine metagenome | isolation source: seawater | place: Atlantic Ocean: North East | collected 2012 | reverse complement strand
TTTTCTAGAAAAATTTTAAACTTTTTACAGTATTCTGATGGAAGAAATAATTTAGAAAAAATTTCAAAATTAATAAAATTACCTCAAAAAGAAACTGAAAAAATTTATAAAATTTTAAGTAAAAAAAAATTAATTGTTTAATTATGAACACGTTGAAAAAAATTGTAGGAAACTATTTATTGAATTTTAATCAAAAGTATATGTTTATTGATAAGGAAACAAAGTACACAAAAAAATTAATATTGGAAAAAATACAATTCTATAAAGAGATTCTCTCTAAAAATTGGGAAGACAAATCTAATAAAGGAGTGGCGATTTTATTAGATAGAGATGTAGATTATTTGTGTATTATATTTGCTGCTTGGATGAGTAATGGTTTTTATTTGCCATTATCATTAGAGATGCCAAAAGATAATATTAATTATCAGATTAAAGATTCTGGAGTAAGTCTAATAGTTCTTAAGAGAAAAGGTAGAATAATTTTTAAAAAAATTAGGTATAAAAAAAACAAATTTATAAATAAAAATAATAGCAACATTGCTTATATAATTTTTACATCTGGTAGTACTGGTAAAAAGAAAGGTGTTTGTATTTCTAAATCAGGATTGATAAGTTATTATAAAGCAATTAAAAATGAATTTAAAAACAAAAGACCCTTTAAATCTCTTATAATAAGCGGTGAACTTACATTTGATATTACTTTAGCAGATTTCATTTTTGCTCTCGCATTCAAAACATCAATAGCTTTAACCGATAAATCAAAAAATCTCTTATCATTAATAGATATGGTTGATTCTAATAAAATTGAGGCTATGTATTTAGTGCCCTCTGCGCTAAATAAATTATTGGAAATTTCCAATCATCTTGGAAAAAATCACCTTTTAAGTATAAAACATATTAATCTTGGCGGAGAAAGACTGAGCCCCTCTTTACTTTTAAGAGCAAAAAAAAAATTCAACAATATATGCTTATATAATTTTTATGGACCGACCGAATTCACAATTAATTCCTTATGCCATAAGGTGATTTTAAATAAAAATTACTCAGATGTTCCTATAGGAAAGCCGTTAAAAGGTGTAAAAGTTTACATAAAGAAAGATAAATCAACTAATAATACTGGAGAATTATATCTAAGCGGAGAACAAATGATGCTGGGATATGTCAATTTTAAAAACACTTATCAAATTATTAAAGGAAAGAAATATTATCCTACAGGTGACATTGTCAAAATAAATAAGCTAAAAGAGTTTGAATATATTGGACGAACAAAAGAATATATTAAACTTGATGGATTTAGAGTTAATTTAGGAAGAATAGAAAATATAATTTTAAAACATATTAAAATTTCTGCTAAAATTACAATTATTGATAGTAAAATTATTTTATTTATAGAAGGTGAATTAAATAATAAGAAGCAAATATCTGCCAAATTACATCGGATATATAAAAATTATTTAGAGTTTTATGAAAGACCTTTTCAGGTTAAATTTTTGAAAAAATTTAGCTATCTAGAGTCAGGAAAAATCGATGTAAAAAAAATGATGGGAAAAAACTAATGTTTTCATTCGTACATACTGATTTCTATGATTATTACCTAAGTAAAGCTTCATTAAAAGGCAGCAAACTAGATAATAAAAAAATATTAAGAATGATGATTGAGGAAATTAAAAAGATTTCAAATAATAAGCTTATAATTCCAACGTACAATTATGATTTTCCAAAAACAAAAAGGTTCAATTTTAAAAAAGATAAAAGTCAAGTAGGAACTTTTTCTGATTATTTTTGGAAAAAGTTTTCTAGTTTTAGAACTGGTGTACCAATTTTTTCAACCTGTAATAATATCAAAATTAATTTTTATAAAAACCTGGATTTTGTAGACCCATTTGGAAAAGAATCGGAATTTGAATTTTTATATAAAAATAATGGAAAAATAATTAATTTTGGATCTTCTTTTGCTCCCACTTACATAATGTACATTGAAAGATCTCATAATCAAAATAGTGGTGCTCTATATAGATATGTAAAATATTTTGAAGGGAAAACTATGTTTAAAAATAAATTTCAGAAAACGATTTTATATTATGAAGTGAGACCCATTAAACTTAAAATAGAGTATGATTTGATCAAAATAAGAAATTTGCTTATAAAAAATAAAATTCTCAAAATCAAAAAAAATAAAGAAAATTTTAAATATGAAGAAATAAATGCTAGGAATTTTAAAGATTTGATTTTATTAAAGATGAATAATGACCCATATTATCTATTAAACAAAGAGACAATTTCAAGATTAAAATATAAAAAACTATATAATTTTAAAAAATTTAAACTTCAACAATTTGAAAAATAAAATGTTTGATAATAATTGGGAAAAAAGTATTTACTCTAGATCAAAACAAAAAAATGACTATCCATTTGATTGGCTTATAACGTCAACGAAAAGATTCATAAAAAATTATCATTCTAAAAAAATCGTTGAATTGGGTTGTGGTACTGGCAATAATTTAATTCTTTTTAAAAATTTAGGCTTTAAAAAAATTGAAGGCGTAGAAGGATCTAAAACTGCTTCCAAAATAGCTAATAAAAGATTTTACAAAGCAAGAAATGTCAAAATTATAAATCAAGACTTTAGTAAATTTCATTTCAAAAAAAATAATTACAATCTAATAATTGATCGTGGATCCCTCACACATAATGATAAAAATGATATCAGAACGGTAATTGATCACGCTTATTATTCTCTAAAACCTGGTGGTTATATTTTTTCATCTCTCTTTAGTAAAAAACACTCCTCTTTTGCAAAGAAAAAATTTTTTTTTAAAAAAGAAACTAAAACTTCTTCAGGGTTAATAACTTCTTTTTTTAACTTAAAAGAAATTAATTCTATATTCAAAAAATTTAGAATAGTTTCTTTGGTTCATGAGACTAAATTAGATATAAAAAGTAAAAAAAGGGTCTGTTGGTGGTATTTAATTGCTAAAAAAGGAAAAAATGAATAATTCAAAAAAAAAAATTATTATTAATATTATAAAAAAAAATTTAAAATTAAAAAATATCAATAATCTTAATTTATCGGTAGGGTCAATTCCAGATTGGGACTCCATGATGCATGTTAAAATATTTTTTGATTTAAAAAAAAAATTCAGTAAACTAAACGTTAATAATGCTGCAAAAGTAAGAAGTGTAAAAGACTGGATAGATTTGATAGAAAGGATTTATTAATGATAAATTTTTTGACAGGAAATATAGGATCAGCTAATAAAATAGCTTTAAAAAGTTTCAAAAAATTACCTGCTGATGTTTATGAAAAATCAAAGGGCTATTATTTTAGATTTAGAAAATATTCAAGAATAACGATTAAAAATGTTTTAGGAAAAAAAGAAGTAGTCTTTCTTAAGAATAACTTTTTTTTTCAAGAAAAAAAAAGAAATAGATATGCAGGAGGAAAAAAAAGAATTTTTAAAGAAATTGATCAAAAAGTTTTAAGTTATTTTGTAAGCTTATTCTTAAATCAATTTTACCATTTGTTTTCAGCAAAAAAGAAAGTAGAAGTTGGGTTTCATCAATTAAGAATAAAATGTTCAAATGATTTTGTAGGTTACCCTGTGCCAGAAGGTTGGCACAAAGACGGGTTTGACTTTGTGGTAATAATTAATTTTAACTCTGAAAATATAGAAGGTGGAATTACTAGAATAAAAGATAATTTGATTAACAAAGATGCTTTTTCTGCTTTTCTAAATAAAGGTGATTATATTTTACTTAATGACAAAAAATTTTATCATTATACAGACCCTATCAATATTACTAAAAAGGCCAAAATAGGAAACAGAGACACATTAGTGATAACTGTAAAGTATCTATAAATTTCAAGTGAAAAAAAAAATAGTAATTATTGGTGGAGGTATCATCGGCTGTTTAACAGCGATTTATTTAAAACAAAACAATCATGATGTCACTATAATTGAAAAAGGGAGTAATTTAGGTGGCATTTTATCAGATCATAAATATCATGATCAAATTTATTTAAAGGGAACACAATATTTAGATGCCGACTCCGAATGGTTTAAAATATTAATTAATTTAGTAAATGATGTTAAGGTTTTTGAATATGACTATGGATCTTTTACTAATTTTGGTAACTCGAAAATAGACTCAAGTGATTATGCTTTGCCAGTTTTCGATTTAAAAATTGATAAAAAAGATTATTTTAAATCAACTGATAAAACTGTTTCTCTAGAAAATAGAGTTAATCTTTATCCAAAAGAAATATCTACTTCTCTGAAAAAGTTTTTTTTAAATGGAAATATAAACAGTAATGAGATTTCTTCAATTTGTTCGGGAAATCTTGGGGTCTCACGGGTTGGTTTTAAACTGAATAATCAAAATTTAAAAATGTTAAAAAAGGAAAATAAAAATATTGATGCTTTATTTGCAATTAAAAGAGATGAAATGTACAATAATAAACTTCAATACGCTTTACCTTCTAATGGATATAGTGAATTTTTTAATAAACTTGAAGAAAAATTAAAAAAATTAGACATTAAAATTGAAAAAAATTCAAGAATTTTTCCCGAATGGCAAAATGGAAAGTTTGAAATATTATTAAACAAAAAAAAAATAGAGAATGACCATATATTTTGGTCAGGAAATCCGACAGATTTAATTAAAAAATTCTCTAAAAAAGATTTAGACTCCTTTGTTTTTAGAACTTTGCAAGTAAATGCTGACATTTTAGACAGTTCACAAATAAAAGAGAAGTTTATACAAGTTTATAGTGAATATAGTAAAATTTTTAGGATTAGTCTTTACAATATTGAAAATATTCCAAAAATAGGGGTTGAATGTTTTTTTGATAAATATGAGATAAGTGAAATTTTAGATGAGGCTCAAAAAATCTTGAATAATTTTGGTATAAAAATAAATTTTCATTTAAAATCAATAAATAAGAATTTAATAAGTAGGTTTGATGTAATCACTATTAGGGACAAACAATTAATAGAAGAATTTCTAGAAAAAACAAAAGAAACAAATTTACTTTTTTCACCTTGGACAACTTATGGAAGATCAGAAAAATTGATAAAAATTAAAGAAAATTTAAAATATAAAAATTTAATTAATTAGAATTTTTTTGTTTAATATTAATATTTTTTAAAAAAATTTCTGGTTTTTTTTTAAATAATTTAACAATTTTTGAAAACGAAAAGTTAATACTAGGTCTAAAAATTGAAAATATATCTTTTATAACTTTAAAATCATCTATTTCATCAACAGTCAGTCTAAAATTAGATAAATCTTTTTTTAATTTAAAATTATAAATTTTGAATTTTCTCCTATTTTTGTGAATGTATGGTGTAACATGTTCCTTGTAATAGTTTATTTTAGATTTTTTATAAGCTTTTTCCAAAGCTTCAAAGCTTATAATTTCAACACCACATCCCATTGGATACGTTAGTGGAAGTACATTGCTAACGTAATCAAATTTGTTATTCTTAAATTTTTTAACAAATTTATCAATAAGTTCTGGAGGTACTAGAGGATTATCAGAAGTTATTCTAACTATAGCATCGGCTTTAAATTCTTTTGCTGCAAAATAATATCTTTTTAAAACATTTGTTTCACTTCCTCTATAAAAATTGAATTTATTCTTTTTTATTAGAGATATTAATTTGTCATTTTTTTTACTTTTCGGAGCTGCTATAATTATTTGATTTAGTGTTTTTGAATATGAAATTCTTTTTAGTTGTTTAATAATCATTGGTATACCATCGATTTTTTTTAAAATTTTGCCGGGTAATCTTTTTGAGCCTACTCTAGCTTGGATTATTGCTACAATATTCATTTATATTAATTAGAAAATAATTGTTTTAATCCCTTGTCGATATTAATTTTTGGTGAATAATTTAGATCTTGAGTTATTTTAGAAATATCAGGCTGTCTTTTATAAATTTCTCTTTTGGCGCTCCTATCACTTTTTTCAAAGGCAATTTTTTCAATTTTAATATTTTTTTTTGAAAGGTTTACCATTTTATTAGCTAGATCAATTACGGATATAGGATCATTGTTGTTTCCGATATTATATGTGGTATTTTTTTTTCCATTTTCAATAATTCTGTTTATTCCATCAATCGCATCTAAAATATTACAATAGGATCTAATTTGCTTTCCATCTCCATAAATTTTTATTTTTTCATTATTATCTATAGCCTTTTTAAACTTTGGTATCACAAATTCTGGTCTCTGATTTCCCCCGTATAAATTAAAAAATCTAAAAATATTGTATTCAAAACCATAAAAATTACTATATGCTTTTAGATACTCTTCTCCAACCATCTTGGTTATTCCATAATTTGACTTGGGTTTTAATTGTGCATCTTCTTTTATAGGTATTATCTCTTGATCTCCGTAAACTTCTGAAGATGAGGAAAAAAAAACTTTTTTAACTTTTTGTTTTACTGCTGCATCTAATATAAATTTAGTTCCTTGTATATTTATTTCCAAACACTCTAATCTTTTTTTCTCAGTTAATTCTACTCCAACCATTGCGGCTAAATGAACTATCATGTCACAATTTTTTACAGCTTTGTCTAAATCATAAGGGTTTAAAATACTGCCATTAAATTGTTGAAAATCACTACTTTTATTACTATGAAGAATATCAAAACTTATTACTTGGTGTCCTTTTTTGACCAAACTGTTAACTAGTTCTCCGCCTATAAACCCACTTCCGCCTGTTACAAGAATTTTACTCATTATGCATTATAAATTTTGTCATTCTTATATTTAAAACTGTTACGAGTATCAATTACTATTTGTGCATATTTTTTTATGAGGCTGTAGCTAAATTTGTCGTGATTTGTGACTATAATTACTGCATCATTTTCTTTAAGAGTTTTTTTAGATAATTCAGTTATCTTATTTATTTGTTTGTTTTTAATTAATTTTTTTCGATCTATTTCTTCTAAAAATGGGTCAGCACAAGTTATTCTACATTTATATTTTCTTAATAATTTAATTAATCTAAAGGAGGGAGACTCTCTTAAATCATTTGTATTTTTTTTATAAGAAAGACCTAATACAAATATTTTCTTGCCGTACAGAGTTTTTTTATATTTTTTTAATGCCATTTTTAATACATAAATTATATACGCACACATTCCTTTATTTACATTTCCAGAAAGTTCTATGAACTTGGCTTGAACCTTATGTTTTTTTGCTTTCCAGGCAAGTATATATGGATCAACAGGGATGCAGTGACCTCCTGGTCCAGGACCTGGGTAGAATGCTTTATATCCGAAAGGTTTGGTTTTTGCAGCTTCAATACTCTCATTTATATCTATTCCCATACTATTGGCTATTACCTTCATCTCGTTTACAAATCCTATGTTTACTGACCTATAAACGTTCTCAAGTAATTTTGTAAACTCAGCTGTTTTAATGGAAGTTACTGATACCGTTGAAGAAATATTCTTATATAAATCTTTCATTACTTTTAAACATTTTTTGGAGTGTCCAGAAATTACTTTTGGAATATTCCCTTTTTTTATTGAAAAATCTTTATTACCTGGATCTTCTCTCTCAGGAGAAAATCCTAAAAAATAATTTTTTCCAATTTCAAATTTTCTATTTTTTATAATTGGTAGAAAATACTCCTCAGTTGCACCAGGATAAACAGTGCTTTCTAAAACAATAAGCTGGGAACTTCTTAAATATTTTTTAATTTTAGAGGCGCAAAATTTTATATAGGACATATCTGGGTTTTTATTGTTTTTTATAGGTGTAGGCACACAGATTATAATAATATCACATTTTGATATAAAATTATATTTGTTGGTAACTATAAAATTTTTACTAAAAGCTTTTTTTATTTCAATTTTTTTTATTGTTGGTACTGCGCACTTAAGTTTTTTTAGTTGATTAATCTTTTGAAGATTATTTTCTATTCCAATAACTTTAAATTTTTTATTTATAAATCTTAAACACAAAGGTAATCCGACGTACCCCAGTCCAATTACTCCAATAACTGCGGTTTTATCTTTTAATCTTTTTGCTAAATTTTTCATTTTATTCTTCTATAATTCTTTTATTTTCCAATTTAAAAATTTTTTCACAATAGCTTAGGGAAGATTTTTTATGAGATATTAAAATTATTGTAATATTTTTAATCTTTTTGATATTTGACATTATTTTATTTTCCGTAATTTCATCCAAAGCATTAGTAGCTTCGTCCATTATTAATAAATCTTTTTTTGAATAAAGAGCTCTTGCAATACCTATTCTTTGCTTTTCACCTCCTGAAATTTTAATACCTTTGTCACCTATTAAAGTATCTAAACCTCTCGTAGAAGATTTTATTAAATTTTTTAGTTGGGTTATTTCAATTATTTTTTCTAGTTCATTATCGTCTAAATTCTTCTCGTCTCCAAAGGTAATATTTTTTTTTATAGAATTATCTAATAAAGCAATATTTTGCGACACGTAACTGAAATTTTTATTCCAAGATTTTGGAAGATAATTTAATTCTTTGCCATTTAAATAAAATTTACCCTTTGAAGGTATTAGTAAACCACTAATGATATCTATTAAAGTAGACTTTCCTGAACCAGTCTCACCTTTAATTCCTATAACTTCATTTTTTTTTATTTCTAGGCTTAAATTTTCTAAAATATAATTGTCTCTATTTGGATACCTAAAGTACAAATTATTTACACTTAATTTTTCAAAATTAAAATTTTTATCAATGCTACCGAGTTTATTTTTTTCTTCCCTTTCATTTAAAACTATATCTTTCATCTCATCGTTTATATTTACAATAGCAGGTAATCCAAAATTAAAATTTTGTAAAGAATTTATAATTTTATATGTAGAGGGATATAGTCTAAAAGCAGCAGCAGAGAAAAGACCAATTTTTGTAATGAGTTCATCCTGAGAGAAATTTAATTCTCTTAGAATAAATACAATTACTAAAATAGTAAAAAGAATTACAATTTCAAAAAATAGTTTTGGTAAATAAATATTAAAGCTGTGTTTAATGGTGAACTCTGCTTTTAAATCATTACTTAATTTATGCTCTTTGAAAAAAAAACTTTCAATATTCTTAATTTTTAATTCCTTAATTGAGTTAAAACTTTCCATTAGTGTTTTAACTCTAGCTGTTTCATAAAATTGGGCCTTTTTACCCCATTCGATATTCTTTTTTTTATTTAATATATAAATCAATAAAAATAAAATAACCATTACAGCCGCAACTACTAACAATGTGTAGGGGTCAATAAAAAACAAGAAACTTAATATGCCGATGAATATCAGAATTTCAGTGAAAAGCACTGCAACTAAATGCAAACTATCTCTAAATAAATCAATCGCTCGAGTGGTATTATAAATTAAGTTTGAGTATTTTTTTTCAACAAATTTTAAATAAGGAAGTTTTATATAACCTTCATATAAAGTTTGGCCAAGTCTTTTCTCAGTATCTAGTCCAAATCTTACTAAAAAATTTGCAAAAAAAGCTAAATACAGATTTTTAATGATAAAAATAAAACCAATAGCTATTAAAGTGAATGGTACAATTTTTTTACTTTCTATCTCTAAAGGTATAAATTCTGATAAAAAAGGAATATTATTCAGATCATTTTCAAGTATTATTGAAATTAGAGGTATAACTGTTGCTAAACCCATTATTTCTAATATCATAGATAAAAAAGTTAGTATTATAAGAAGATAGAAAAGTTTTTTTTCTTTTAGGGAAAGTAATTTAAATAATAATAATATTTTTTTCACCTTAGCAATAATTCAGTTTACTTGTTGTTCAATAATTGAACATTTATACAATTATAGGTTTATTGTAAAGATAAATGTATTATAAATTGTTTAATTTATTATGAAATTTAAGCCTTTTTGACGATAAATTTATATTTTGTCATTAAGGCTGTGAAATAAATTATTTATTCTATCTTTTTTTTTTACCCACTAAATATTTTGCTATTCTTTCTGAAGTATAATTGCTGTTTAAGCAATAAAAGTTTTTATTTAATTTGTTGACCTGAGATGATTTATTTCGATTGAGAACTAATTTTTTTAAATCTGAATAATTTCCAACTCGAAATTTTTTCATTTTTTTAATATCATCAAACCATTGTTTGCCTCTTAAATTGGGGTCTATAAAATAAGCTTTTTTTCCGTTGCCTAAAATTTCTACTACCATAGTTGAAGCAAAAGATAATATTAACTCACTTTTATGAGCCCATGCATAAGTTCCATTTGCACTTTTGTCACTAATCATTATTTTAACATTACTATTGACCATTTTTTTTTCTTCTTTCGGATCATTTTCATAGTCACTGTGATGCTTATGAATAATTTTCAAATTAGGAAAATCAAGTGACAATTTATTTATCCAACTTAGGAAAAGATTATAATAGTTTTCCTCATAAATATGATTAACATAATGTCTATGGCTATATTTGGTATTTATTCCAAGAATTATTACGTTTGAAAATGGTACATTTTTTAAATCCTTTTTTTTATTAAACCAATTATTTTCCATCATCAATGATCCAACCGGCAAAATTTTTTTTATTTCTCCTCCAAGCTGCCGGCAAATATTTCCTTGTCCTTTTCCGAGAGTAAATAAAATATCAGAAAAAACAAAACAGCTTAGTGAATATGCTAAAATATTTTTTTGATAACATGTTGCTTTAATCCCACCAGCTTTTTTAAAGTAATAATTAAATATAGGAGATGTTCCGTAAAACTTATTAGTAAAAAAGTAATTAGCACTAATTTGACTAAATATATGATTGCTTCTTAAAATATCATATATCAATAAATAAAAAATTCTATAATAGTTAATTCTATTTGAAATTGAATAATAAAAAATTAATAAGCCCAATTTTATGAAAAAAAACTTAGATTTAAGATTTTGGTTGGAGTGGCCAATATTTAAAATTTTGTATCTAAAATTGTTCTTAGTCTTTAAATTTTTTGGATAATAACTTCCTAACAAACAAACACGCTTAAAAATCTTAATTAATTTTGAATATCTATCAAAGTCATTTTGATTGAAAACGTTATCACATATCAAATTGAAAAATAATTTTTTTTTAATGTGTTTGCGATGAAATAATATATTTATTAATGTAAAAAAATAATACTTTAAACAATCTATTACTAAAAAGAATAAACCGAATTTTTCAAATTTATTTTTTTCAAAATTAAAACAATTAAAAACTATTTGATATATTTTTTGATTTAAGACTCGTTTTGGGACTTTAGTAGATAAATTAATTTCTTTAACAATATTTTGAATAAAGAGATCTTTATTAATGTAGTTTTTAATATCATTAACCAATTTTATACATATCTTAGATGAAGCACTTTGTTTATTTGTCTTATAATTATTTAACATTAAATTTTTTTTTATACATAGTCTCGCAAATTTTAAAATCAGTCAGGTTATCTATATCTTTTGCGATTAGATAATCTAAGATAAAAAAAAATGGTTTTTTTCCGACGCACGAACCCCATTTAATTAAGTCACTTTTTTTTAAGATGTTAATTACAAATGGAAGCGAAATTAATGGTTCAAGGTCTTGAGATCTTGGCCATGGATTTCTTGAAAAATTCAATGTTTTTTTTTTATAAAAAAAATTTTCTCTATGCTCTATCGCGCTTAATAAACAGTCAAATTTATTAATTGATTTTTTATATATTTGCACAGCTTGATCATAAATTTTATGATCGCATAATGGGTTAGTTACATTGATCCATGCAACATTCTCACCATTAATTTCAGATGCAATATAGGAGTAAACTTCACTCATAGATACTTTGCTAGTTGAATAGTATGGGTCTCTAAAATGAATATCAAACCCATGCTTATTCGCAATATCAAGTACCCTTTTATTCTCTGATGAAACAATAAACCTCTTAAAATTTTTTGTCTTAGATAATTGTTTTAATTTAAGCTCGTATAAACTTGTATTTGCAAATTTTCTTAAATTTTTTCTTTTCACTCTTTGAGAATAAGCTTTGACTGGTATTATGCCAACTATTTCAATTTTAGATTTCATATGAGCTATCTTTTATTTTAAAAGTTTTTTTACCCCACTTTGAATGCTGATATATTTATCAAGTTTAATATTTTTACCTTTTCTAATCTTGTAAGTAAAAGGATTAATTTTATAATTATATTTTCTATTATCAGACTTTGAATAGATAACTTTTAATTTTGGAATTTCTTGTTTAATTAAATTTAAAAGTTTTTTTACAACAATCTTTTTTCCTCCAAAAATGTTGTAATATCCATTTTCATATTTTCTTTTTGTTGAAATATAAGCTATTTTTGCAACATCCTTTACATGAATATAGCTTCTAATCTCATTACCTGTTGTTTCCCTGAAAATTCTTAAAGTTTTTTTGGCATCATCAATATAGTTTTGAACAGTGTTAAATTTATTAGCTCTTTCTCCATAAACAGTTCCAAATCTAAGTACGACGAATTTAATTCCAAATTTTTTACATATTCTCTCAATAATCATTTCCGAAGATAGTTTTGATGTGCTGTAAATACCTCCTTGTTCACTTCGAGCATATATAGAGCTTGCAAATATAATTTTTTTTATTTTATTTTTTAAGCAGGCTTGGAGAATTTTAACGGTTCCCATAATATTATTTTCTACTGTATTGAAGGGTTTTGAATTAGCTTCGTTTAAATCTGCGGAAGCGGCAAAATGAAAAATTGTATGTATTTTTTTTGTAACTTTATAAAGATCATTAAGGGAGTTAATGTCTCCTAAAAGCATTTTTTGATTTGTTTTTTTAAATTTAGAAAATTTTTTATCGAACAAAAATACTTTATGTCCTTTAGATGTTAAGAAATCAGCTACGTGACTTCCTATAAAACCAGATGCACCTGTTACTAAGAACTTTTTACTCATATTTTGTTCAATAATTGAACGTATATATATTTAGAAGCTTAATGTAAAGTCTTTATATTTTTTATAGTAAAATAAAGACCCCTAATTTTCATTGTTTATAGTTATTTCTTATAAATTAAAAGGGTGAAAATTTTTCAAATTTTTATTTTTAGGAATTTTATTAATCCAATTAAAATATTTTTTTAAGCCAATCTTAATTGGTGTGAATTTAATATTTGGATACTTTTTTTTCAATTTTCGATTAGAAGTATGAAATATTTTTGAATCACCAGGAGTGCTTTTGGTGGTAATAATTTTATAATCTTTTTTTCCACATGATGTCAAAATTTCTTTTAACAATTTTTTGACAGTAAATGAATTTCCTGAAGAAAGATTAATCACCTCATTTTTTTTTAATTTTTTATTGTTTAATGTTTCGTAAAGAACATTTACAGCATCATCTATAAATGTTATATCCCTAACCCTATCAAGAGTTCCTTTAACTATAATTGGTTTTTTTTTCCAAATATAACCACAGTAAATACTTACCATACCTCTTTTTAAGTAATTTAAATTCTCGCCAGGACCGTATATATTAAATATTCTTAGAATAGTTGTTTTAATTTTTGTTTTTTTAAGCTCTTGATTAATAAATAACTCCCCAGCAAATTTTGAAACGCCATAAATAGAGTCAGGATTTATTTTAGAAAGTTCATCAATCTTTTTTTTTGTGCTTGAACCATACACAGCGACACTACTTCCATATATAAAGTGTTTTACTTTTAATTTTTTTGCAATTTTACACAAATTATATGTTCCAAACCCATTAGAAAGATAATCTTTCATTGGATTAACATATGCGCTTTCACTTCCGGACTGTGCTGCTAAATGATAAATTACTTGTGGCTTCCATTTTTCAATCTTTTTGACATCTTTTGAATAAACTAAGTCTCCCTTTATAAAACTACTTTTCGGATTTTTATAAATGATCCCTCCAATTGTAGAAAGGTTATCAAAAACTAATACTTTGTGTTTATTATCTAAAAGTTTTTTAACAAGGTGTGCGCCAATAAAACCTAAGCCGCCTGTAACTAAAATTTTCATGATTTTTATACTATCTTTTATTAATTGCCATTATATTACCAATATCAAATTGCCACTTATGATCTATATCCAATGTTTCAGGATGTTTTAAAATTAATGGGTAAAATTTTTCACCAACAATCCTACCATTTTTTTTCATATATTGAGTTGGGATTATATTAATTGCAAAATTTAGGCCAAGATAAGAAGGCAGATCTTGAGATCTAGGGTGATTCTTTGGATCGTAATTTAAAGCTCTATTTTTATGCCAGAGGTACTCCTTAATCTCTGTTACTGATGCCAATGAATTAAATCTTTTTTTCTTAAAAAAAATTTTTTTGGCGTTTTGAAGTGTTTTGTCTTTTAAAAAAGGCGAAGTAACATGCAAATAACAAACGTACTTTGTATCTATCTTGTTAGCTAAATATCTGTAAACATCCCTCATTGGCACATGATCTGACGTATATTTTGAGGCTCTTTTGTCAATTTGAGCTCCATATTTTTTTCCAATTTTAAGAGAAACATTACAATCTGAACTTAAAAATATATTTGCTTTTTTATCAACTCTTCTAATTTGTTTTAATTTAATTTCTAATAAGCTTGAGTTACCAAATTTTCTAATATTTTTATTTTTTATTCTTTTACTGCCTTTTCTTGTTGCTATTACATATGTCAAATCTTTCATTAAACTTGTCCTCCATCAATATTTAAAGAGGTACCGGAAATATATTTAGAAAAAGAGGAAAGTAGAAATATCACTCCGTAAGATTGTTCTTCTACATTAGCTAATCTACCAATGGGTATATTCTTTACTAGTCTAGAAATTTGAGATTTATTCATTGATTTCTTAAGCATTTTTGTGAGTGTTTGACTCGGGGAAACACAATTAACTCTTATACCATCTTTTCCAAATTCATGGGAAAGCTGCCTTGATAGCCCTATAAGAGCTGCTTTACTTGCAACGTAATGCGCTCCGCTAACTATGCTTTTTCTGTGACCAGCTATTGAAGAAATAAATACAATTGATGAGTTATTTGATTTTTTAAGATTTTTTTTAATTCCTTTTGAAATAATAAATGCTGAAGTAAGATTTACGGACATAATATTTTGCCAATTAGATAAAGTTATTTTTTCACTTAAAAGGCACTGGTTCATACCAGCGCAGTGTACAAAGCCATCAATTCTTTTGTATTTTTTACTTATTTTTTTTACAACTTTCTCAAGGAAAAAATCATTTGAGAGGTCACAGTTATAAAAATTTGTATTTTTTTTTGTCTTTCTACCAATTAAAATTAAATTTGCTCCCAGATTATATAAGTGTTTGTAAATTTGATTACCAATGCCACTTGAGTAACCAGTTAAAATAAAATTTTTATTTTTAAAATCTTGATTGATTTTTTTTTGTAACAATGATTTTGAAAGCATTATTTGTAGACATGCTCAACATCTGGTGCTGTAACTGCAAACCTTATTCCGGGTTCATTACCAATGCATGTAATTTGATGATATGTTTTTAAGGGAACATTTATTATTGAACCTTCAGATACATCCATGTCACCCTTACCATCTATATGCCATTTCCATTTACCTTTTATTATAACCCAACATTCATTAGAGGTAGGATGCATATGCATTCTATTGCCTTCTCCAGGTAATTGTTGAATCGCAACTCCGCCAAAGCGGTTGTTAAATGTACATCTCACTGCCCAAGACTTATCTTTTCCAAACTTTTTAGTAAGTTCTTCAACATTAATGGTACTAGAATTTTGAAAATTTACAATGTCAATGGAATTGACTCCGTCATCTTTTAGAACTTTAGTTATATTAGCGGATTTTTTGTCCATAAAAACACTTTAATTTAAAATACTTTAAAATCAATAAAAAAACCCATAATTTTTAAAAGCTAGCAAAAAGTTAATGTTTGATGGAATTTTAACTTTTCTTTTGATGAAAATTTTTAAAAATTTTTTTTCAGTGCATAAATCAAGCCAATTGAGCTATTAGTACTGGTCAGCTACGTACGTTACCGCACTTACACATCCAGCCTATCAACGTAGTGGTCTACTACGGCTCTATGGGAAGAACTAGTTTTGAGGTGAGTTTCCCACTTAGATGC
>MDSV01056817.1_pt1 | contig 16110 bp, 11 predicted proteins | sample 810851 | NCBI WGS metagenome assembly MDSV01 (sample SAMN05326640, study PRJNA326480) | marine metagenome | isolation source: seawater | place: Atlantic Ocean: North East | collected 2012 | reverse complement strand
GGGGGGGGGGAGTGCTGCCCCCGGGGGGCGGCCGGCGAATCGCCGCCGCCGCCCGATGCCGCCGCTGCAGCGCGCGCCGCCGCCTCAACCGCCGCCTCGATCACCGCCGGGGGCAGGGGCGGGGGAATCGCGGTCGCGTCCGGGTACGCCGGCGGCGCCGTCGGCGGAAACGCCGGTCCCGCCGGCGCGGCGGGCACCGGCGACCCCGCCCTCGGCGGCGACGGCGGCACGGCGTGGTGCGACTGCGAGCGGGTCATCGGTCGCGACGCGCCTCCCGACGACGGCGCGCCGTCCCCGCTGGAGTAGCCCCCGAGGTCGGGCGCGGACGACCGCGTCTTCTGCGCGGCCGCCTCCGACACCACCGGCGCGCCGGGCGCCGCCGCGTCGCCCTCCTCCTTCTTCTTCTTCCCCTCGTTCAGGAACTTCACCTCGTTCTCGATTTCGTTCATGATGGTGCGGATGTCGCTCTGCGCGAGCTGCAGCTCGTCAACCATCTCGCTCGCCACGCTGTACGAGCTGTCCGTGTCCGTGTTGAACGGGAACTCCACGGTGCGCGTGTGCCCGGAGGCGTCGCCGATCTTCAGCCGCAGACGCAGCGTCTTGTCCTCCAGGATGCGGCCCTTGACGCGGAAATCCAGCGACCCGCCCTTCCGCCGCGGCTCGGGCTCCGAGGGAGGCCCCGCGGCGGTGGGTTCCGCCGCGGGCGGAGGTTCCACCATCGACGCGAGGTTGTCCCTGCTCACGGAGCGCGAGGACAGACCGAGCCGGCTCTTTGGGCGCGGCAAACCGCCCGCCGCTTTCTCGTCGCCCGTCTCGAGGGAGAGCTCGTCGCGGCTTCCCGAGGGGGACGGGTTCTCCGACCCGAGGCCCGCGTCTTTGGCCTCGCCGCCGCCGCGCGTCGAACCCTCGCCGTCGCCGGGACCCGACGACGGACTCTCCGCGCGGAGATCTCGGTCCCCGCGCTCGTTTCGCGCCGCCGCCGACGACGCGCCGTTCGTGGGCGACGTGGTCTCTGACTCCGCCCTCGAGCCCGCGTCGCTCCCGCCGTGCGTCGATCCCTCGTGCGTCGAGCCGGGCGCCGCCGCGAACGCCGCCGCGGGGGCCGAGGCGTCGCCCCTCTCGCTCCCGTGCCGCGACCCGTCGTCGCGCGCGCTGGCGTGCGCGTCCGCGTCGGGGTTGAACTCGCCCTCCGCCGCGGACTCGCGCGTCGAGCGCGCGCCGGGCCTCCCGCCGTCCTCCTCCCGCTCCTTCTTGTCGCCCGCCACCACCGCGTACTTCGCGGTGCCGCCCGGCCGCTCCGCCTCGGGCTCCTCCTCCACCTTCGCGCGCACAACCTTCTCCACGACCTTCGGCTTGAGGCTCTTGTCCAGGAAGGGGTCGTTCATGAGCTCTTTCGCGGTGAGCCGCTTCTCGATGGGCGAGATGCACTTCAAGATGAACGACCGCAGGTCGCTGTCGATGATCTTGTCCAGCGCCTCGGGCTTGACGCCGTGCGTGACGCGCTTGTAGATCTGCGCCGGGTTGGAGCACTCGCTGTACGGGCACTCGTGCGTGACGAGCTCGATGATGCACATGCCAAAGGAGTAAATGTCCACGCGCTCGTCGTAGTCCTCGTCGTACAGCTCGGGCGCCATAAACTCGGGTGTGCCGATCACGCTCTTCGTGCGCTGATTCTCCAGCGCCGCCGCCAAACCCAAGTCGCCAATCTTCACCTCGCCCTGGTTCTGGTTGACGAAGATGTTGTCGCACTTCAAGTCGCGGTGCACGATGGGCGGCTCGTGCGAGTGCAGGTAGTCCAACCCGCGCAGAATTTGACGGGACCAGCTCTTCACGGCTCGCAGATCCAGGTTGGTCTTGAGCTTCGCCGCGTACTTCTTGAGCGTCTGCGCGCACGCCTCGGTGATGAAGTTGACGCTGATCTCATCCTTCTCCGTGACGATCCACGAGTGGTACAGCTTGATGATGTTCTTGTGATCCAGCTCCTTGAGGATCTCAACCTCGGAAAGCAAGCGCTGCTTCTCCTCGCGGGGCAAGCCGTTCACCTTCACCTGGTTCCACGCCACGTCCATGCCTTCCTCCTCGTCAAACGCCATGTACACGTTCTTGTACGTCCCGCGGCCGAGCAGTTTCGTCGTCTGCAAAGAGATGAAAGATGATACACGCGTCAGCGGGGTTTAAGGTGAGCAGCGCCGCGCGAGGGGTCGCGATGCGCGCGCGGAAGGAGAAGCTGCCGCGTCGCGCGCGCGCGGAAACCGAACGCGTCGCCGTCGCGCGCGCGAAACGCGCGGCGCGGAGAAAAAAACACGATACACGGGGCGGCCGAGATCTCACCCTTCCAAATCGGCCCGAGGGGTCCCACTCCACGAACTTGGTCTCCTCCTCGTCCTCCTTGGCGCCGCTCGACCCGCCATCGCTGCCGTCGCTGCTCTGCAGCGTCTGCGCAGCGACGTTGGGTTCCGCCTTATCGTCCGCCCCCTCCGCGGGTGCCATGATTCACGGGAAGTGTGTGCTAGTATCCCAGCAAATCTTCCCCCGCCGAGGTGAGCGCTTCGGATGTCGCTGTCAGCGCTACCGGACGGTCGTGTTACGCGCGGCGTCGGCGGCAGACATGTTGACGAACGCGCCCTTTCTCGGGCTGACTAGTAGCTTCACGAGCTTGGCTTTCCAACCCAACCTCCGGGGCTCCAGACGATCGTCGAGAGACGCCGGGAGAGGTCGTTCCCGGCGAGGGGGGTGCCGCGTCTAGGGCTTCCCACACGCGTGCCTAGCGCACCACGACAAATTCGACCACGACTCGTGCAACGCTCGAGATTCGAGTCGCGCAACGCAATGCGCCGCGAGAGTGCGTCGAAAAAACGGGACGACGGTCGTCGTTCGATGTCGCACACCTGACGTGAACCCTTGACACTCCTCGCGCCTGTCGCCGCGCGTGAACTGTGCCGAAGCCGGAGCCACATGCGGGTCCAGCCGCTCTTCGCCTTTTCCTGTTTCTCGGAAGAGCTCACGAGCCGAGACGCAATAAACCCAGGTTCTTGAGTCGTGACGAGCAGAACGCCCGCCGCGCGTCAACGGGTCGCGCACCGTTGGGCTGACTGAAAGCGCATACGGTCGGTCAAACAGAATCAACTCGAGCGGGCTGGACCATTTATATGTTCAGCGACAAGTTTTAGCCGCGCAGATTTCCTTTTCGAGAGACTAGATGGTCATGGTCGTCGATCAGGTTCGCGAGTACCGTATCCGCCATTTCGAAGGCGCCGAAGATTTCAGGAACCGCGAACCGTCGTTTGTTTTTCACGACTCGAGTCGCGCTTCGATGTTCGATCGGAAGTCGAGAGATACGCGCCGCTTGGCAGAGCACCTTGAGGTGGCTTTGGAGGATAACATCGCGGCTGCCTAGCGCGACATCGCCGCGCGCGACGATGAGCATGAACGCCGTTGCGATGAACGCGCGCGTCTCCCACGCGGCAGGTGTCGCGGGGAACGCGACGCGTGGCAGATCGGCCGCCGCCGCGCGCCAGGTCGCGCGTGGACGCGCCGCGACCACCGCGATCCGCGCGGTGGTCGGCGACGATCGCGACGAGGCGCAAACGCTCGCCGTCTCGGGACGCCGCGCGGCGCTGACGAACGCCGCCGCGGTGCTCGCCGCCGCGGTGGCGTTCCCCGCGATCGCGGACGAGGAGGCGGTGGAGGCGCCCGCGGCGGCGCCCTCGGCGGCGCCCGCGGCGGCGCCCGCGGCGCCCTTGAAGAAGGCGGTGCCGCTGACGCCCGTGTCGCAGCCCACGATGGCGTACGAGTTTTCCTATCCCTCCGAAACCCGGGACGGCGCGCCCATCCGCTGGGCGCCCTCCCGCCAGCGCGACACGTACAGCTCCGCGGAGCCCATGTCTCCCGACGCGAGGCAGAGGATCGTGTACGAGCTCATCTCGTTCAAGGGGCCGATGACCGCGACCGTCACCGTGGGGCCCGCGCCTCCTAAGCTCGCGGAGACGAAGCCCGAGGACTGGAAGCCCAAGCAGGTGGCGGAGGCGGTGCTGGCGGACCGCGCCACCGGGCGCATCGCGACCGGCCAGAAGGTGAGCCTGGCGGAGGTGGAGTTCGCGCGCGAGCAGGTCATCGGCGACACCACCTACGTGTACTACGAGTACATCAGCCAGGGCTCGCCCAACCTCGCGGAGCGTGAGAGCACCACCTTCCGGCACTCGCTCGGCGTCAGCGCGCGCCGCGGGGACTACCTGTACACGTACACCATGTCGGCACCGGAGACGCTGTGGGACGCCAACGCGGACGGGTTCGAGGCGGGGATCAAGAGCTTCCGCCTCGTCGCGCCGAACAAAAAGAAGTTCAGGGAGCCAGGGAACGAGGGGTTGTTGCCCCCTCTGCCGTTTTGAAGGCGTCACCGGGTGACGTTTTCGCGCGCCGACGCCGACGCGCGCGCGCGAAGCGAGCGAACCTTTTCAACGCGGGTTTGTTATTTATCGTCGCGTCGCGCGTCGCCGCGACGCGTCGTCGTCCCGTCACGCGTGACGCGCGCCGTTCTCCGCGTCGTTCTCCTCGTCCCCGAAAAAAGACGCTCCTTTGCCCTCGCTCGGACCGTCCAGCTCGCCGTTCGCGGCCACCTCCGCGGCCAGCCGGCGCATCTCGAACAGGCGACACGCCTCGACGAGTTCCCGCGCCGCGCGCGCCGCCGAAACGGAAGCCGCCGCCGAGCCCGAGCCTACACCGGCGGCGTTCCGTTTCGGGTTTCGGATCTGCGTTCTCGCCGTCCTCTCGTCGTCGGCCCCACGCGCTTCCCGGTCCCGCGTCGTCCCGGTCCCGGCCCCGGCGCGCGCCCTGTCCGCCTTGGCGACCGCGTCGCGCACCTCCTCCTCGCCCGCCTCGAGCACCGCGCCCGGCGTTTTAATCCCGGACTTGAACAGCGCCCTGGCTCGCGCCACGGTCATCGTCCACGCCATCCCGGAACGCGAGACGTCCCTGCCCACGGCGACGAGCGCGGCGAGCTCGCGGCGCGCGCCGGCGTCCAGCTCGCGAGACAGCGCGTCGAGGAGCGACGCGACGCCCCGCCACCCCGCGGCCGTCGCGAGGTTCGCCGCCATCGCCGCCGTCGCCGCCGTCTCCGCCTGAAGCTGCTGCAGGGTGCCGGGCAAAAGCGCACCGCCCGCGACGGCCCGCCAACGCGCGCACGTCTCCGCGACGTCCCCGCCCTCGAGGAGCTCGTTGGTCGCCGCCGCCGCCGCCATGCGCCTGTGCCGTTCGAGGCGCGCCGCGGTCGCGGGGTTCCCCCCCGCGCCCCCCGTGGCGCGCGCGCGCACCGCGTGCGCCAGGTCCACGCCGAGCTTCGCGCCGAGCCGGCGCAGGCTCGCGTTTCCCCCGAGCGCGACGTACCACGCCGACCAGTCGAAGCGCTTGGCGTCGAACGGGTTGCGCCCGCGCGACGAGCACGACGCGTCCGCGTCGCCGCCTCTCGGCGAGCACAGGAACAGCAGGTGGAGCTGCCCGAAAGGCACGCTTTTTCCGTTCGCCGTCCCGTCAGCCGTCTCGGCGCGCTCCGCCGTCTCGCCCTCGCCTTCCAGGAACACGCCGAGCCGCGCGGCGACGCGTAAGTCATCGTACAAAGCCGTCGCGTGGCGCACGGGAAGCGCGCTGCGGTGCGCCGCGACACCTCGGCCCGTCGCGCGCCATGCCCGCGTGCCGTCCGCGCCGTCGAACGTCTCGATGAGCGCCTCGTCGTCGCGCAGGTGCCGGAGCGCGAGGTCCAGCGCCGGCGCCAGGCGCGCGCGGGTCTGCGCCTCGCCGAACGCCAAAGTGCTGCGCAGCAGCTCGTGCCCGTCGGCGCGCGTGCGGAACGTGCCCGCGCAGATGCACTGCAGCGCCAGAGCCGCCAAACCCCGCACGTCCTCGCGGCGAACCTCCGCCGCGGCGCCGCCAGCTTTCGATTCCCGCGCCGGCGCCAGCACGCGGCTGCGCAGCGCCGGCAGCCGCGCCGCCGCGAGCTCGAACGCGGCGGCGACGTTTTTCCGGTCAGTCCCGAAGGGAATCACGAAGGACTCGCCCCAGGCGGCGTGGCCGGCTCTGCCGGCTCGGCCGGCCATCTGCCGGTACGACGCCGGCCGGATCGGGTGCGCGCCCTCCAGGATCACCGCACGACGCGCGGGCAGGTTCACGCCCGCCGCCAGCGTGGTCGTGCAGCACAGGACGAGCAGCGCGCCGTCCCGGAACGCCTCCTCGATGGCCTCCTTCTCCTTGGCGCGCATGTGCGCGTGGTGGTACGCGATGCCCGCCTCGGCGGCGCGCGCCAAGCCCGGGGGCGGCGCGCCCTCCGCCGCGGCGAACAGCTTGCGCAGCAGTCGCGCGCGCGCCTCGGCGACTTTTCTCGTCGCCGGCGCGGGCGGACCGGACTCGGCTTGTTTTTTTCGCGGGCTCGAGACGCGCCGCGTCGCCAGCAGCGCCGACGCCAGCGCCTCCGTCTTGTTCCGCGACGGGCAGAACGCCAGGCACGAGTGCCCCTCGTTCGCGGACTCGGCGACGAGCGCTAACGCGACGCGGTCGGTGAGAGGCACCTCCGCGGCGTCCAAGCGCGCCGCGGAGAAAGTCTCGGGGACGCCGCGGACCCGCTCGAACCCCGCCGCGCGTTTGGCAAACACCGCGCCGTCCGCGACGACGTGCTCGACGAGCGGCACGGGTCTGTAGTTGGTCACGAAAAGACGCGCGTCGAGCCACCCCGCTAGCCGCTCCAGGCTGTCGTGCGCGACGGTCGCGCTCATGGCGATGATCTGACACGAGCTCTCGTCGCGCTCGCCGCGACCGTCCGCCGCGTCGCGCTTTCGTTTTCGCTCGCGGAAACGCAGCTTGGCGAGCGCGGACTCGAGCGTCGCGCCGCGGTCCTCGTCCCCGACCATGTGCAGCTCGTCCACGACCACCGCGCAGACCTCGCCCAGTCTGCCTTCGGCGGCGAGCCTGCTCACCGCGACGTTCGCCTTCTCGATCGTCGTCACCGCCACGGCTTCCTGGCCGGGGCCGAGCGGCCGCGCGAGCGGCGTGCCCTCGCACTCGCCCGCAAACCCGCGGACCGCATCGGGTCCGCGCTTCTTGGTGCCGTCGCGCTTGCAGTACATCGGCGCCAACAGGCGATTCAGGTCGCTCACCTTCTCGTTGACCAGCGACTGGAACGGAAGCACCACGAGCGCGCGCCCGGGCGCGCCCCGGGCGGCACGGCGCGCGAGCGCGCGCACGAGCAGCACGTTCGCCACCAGCGACTTCCCTCCGCTCGTCGGCGCGCAGTACACGAGGTTCGATCCGTCGCACCCCTCGTCGATGGCGGCCCTCTGCCAAGGGTACACCGCGCCGGATCGCACACCGCTCGCGACGAAGCGGTCCACCACCGCGGGGGGGAGGCCTAGGTGCTCCAGGCGCAGGCTGGCAGCCCCTCGGATCTCGTCGTTTTCTTCTTTCCGACCGACGGAGGGGTGCCCAGGGCCGCCCGCTTCGCCCCCGGGCGCGGGGGGGCGAGGGGGGAGGTCCGCGAGCGGGCCCAAACGTCTCGTGGGATCATCGTTCGACGTTCCCGGGTCGTCGTCCGGGCTCCGACTCGCCCCCGGTCGCCCCGCGCCGGCTCGCCGCGCGGCGTCGGGGGTATCGATGGGCACGTTTGCCAGCGCCTCGTCCAAGGCCGCCTCGAGCTCCGGGTCGAACGTGGGCGCCCACGTCGAACACGTGTTCTCCACGCTTCTTCCCGGCGCCCGACCCGAGCGATACGCCTCCGGACCTGCCGTGTCGACCCCGGCGCCTCGGTCCCCCACTTCCATGGCGCCGGAAGTGTCACGCCTTCGCGGTCGTCGTTGGCTTTCAACGACAGCTCGTTCGAGCGTGAAAGCCACAATCGAGGCAAAAGACTTGCGGCGGGAACAAATTATTAGACTGTTTGCCTGTACGACTGTCTTTCCCGCGTATATTAAATTGACGACCTGTACTGCGTAGTGGTGCCGCGGGCAGTGTTCGGCGCGCACGACGATGGCGTGCGGCACGCCGGCGCACCACGAAGCGCTCCGCGAGCTCACGAGGTACGCGCCTTGTCTTCCCACACGACGCCGCGACGCGATTCTGCGGGTCGTCCCGTCTCGGCCGCCGCGGCTCGCGAGGAAATGAGAATGAGATTTCCACGTGACGGCGAGGCACGGCACCCGCGGACACACGCTGACCTCGCCGCTCGCCTTCCCACGCTTTCTCCTTCCGCGCAGGCTCGATGCGCGCGACCGGCGCGTCGAAGGGCTGGTGATGGAACTCATGGTGCGCGCCGCCCAAGAAACCCCGACTCGCCCGAGCCTCGAGGAGCCACGTGTCTGCTTTTTTTGTCTCTTCACACGAGCGAAAAACGTCGTCGTTTTCTCGACCCGACGCGCGATCCGGACCTCGCGCCGACGCCTTCGCGCGCTGACCCCTTCGCCGTTCGCGCGCGCGCGAACGAACACGATCACGCGAACAGGATGAAATCGCACGCACGGGCCGCGTGCGTTTCCCTTGGCGCGAGACGCGCGTCGCGGTCGCGGCGCTGGCGCGCGGCGCGTTGACGCGCGCGGCGCGGCGCGCGGCGAGCGCGGCGTTCGCGGCGAAGGACTCGGGCCGAGACCCGGTTTCGAGCACCGCCGTCGATCCCGCTTCGCCCGCCGCCGAGCTGGACGAGGCCGTTTCGCGCGCGGAGGCCCACGCGGACGCGCTCGAGATGCGTCTGGTGTCCTTCCCCGAGCCGCCGTTCACCGCGCAGAGGCTGGTGGAGCTCCTGCTGGACCCCGAGGCGTCGGGGTACTCGACGCCGGAGAGACTGCGCGTCGCCGCCGAGAAGACGCTGGCGGTGACGGGCATGACGGCGATCGACGCAAACGCCGCGGCCTCCGAGGGCCTCGCAGGATCGCTGGAGGCTGCGCCGCACGCGCGCCGCGCGCTCAACCCCGTGAGCCTCGAGCAGAGCGCGTTCGTGCGCGCGCTGGTGCGCGAGGCGGAGGCGGAGGCGCGCGGCGGAGACGAGCACCGCGGGCGCGCGGCGCCGTCGCTCGCCGGAGCGTCGCCGCCGAGCGCGTCGGAGGCTCCGGCGGAGACGGCGGCGGCGTTCCCAGGGGAGGCGCTTCCCGGCGAGGCGGGGGGCTTCGGCGCCCAGCGGGCGCTCGGGGAGCTCGGGGTCGAGCGCGTCGGCGAGAAACGCGCGCGGGAGGGAGAGAGACCCGAGCCGACGTTCGCGGACGAGCTGGAGAATCGCCTCCCGGGGAAGCCCGACGTCGGCGCCGAGCTGGTGACGGCGGGCGCGTGATGAATGACGCGGCGCGCGGCGGGCGCACGTCGTGTCCGCGCGCCCACAGACTCGCCGCGTCCGTGGAAGCGGAAGAGACGATCGACGCGGCGCGAATCTCCGCGGTTGTAAAACGAAAACGTACGGGTACCTCTGACGCGCGCGCGCGCGCTCCGCTTCGCTCTGCTTCGCTCTCGCCGGCGAAAAAACGCGCGACTACTGTGTACTTCACCGAGGTGCGTTATGAGTCGTGCGACGGAGCGCCTTCGCCAGATCTCGATGGCGCAGCAGGCGACGTACTCCGCGGTGGAGTCCTCGGACCTCCCGCCGCAGAGATGGTCCACCGGCGTGTTCGAGTGCGTCAGTGACCCGCAGGTGTGCGTCATGGGCGCGTGCCCCGTGGGGTGCGTGCAGTACCTGTACGCCGCGAACGCTGACTCCGCTGGCGTCGAGACATTCGAGACGGCTTGCTTCAAGGTGGGCATGCTCACGATGGTGGTGCCCAACGTGATCGGCGCGGTCGCCGCCACCGCGCCCGCGATCGGCGCCGCCTTGTCGCCCGTAAACACCCTGACCTCGTTCGCGCTCGCCTGGTTCGGCATGAGCAACCGCGCGGCCATGCGACGCCGGTACAACATCCGAGGCGTCTCCGAGTGCGCGTGGGCGTGCTCGTGCTTCTCGTTCGCGTTCGACGGGGACGAGGAGAAGACGGACGATTTCTGCTGCTACCTGTGCTGCTTTCCGTGCGCGGTGTGCCAAGAAACCAGGCACTTGCGGCGGTACAACTTGGGGACGATCGCGAGCCGGTTCAGTCCGTACGCCCCGGACGACGGGACGTTTCTCGGGCGGCCGGCGGGGGGGTACGCGCCGCCGGCGCCCGCGGCGATGCGGCGGGAAGCCATCCCGGTCGCCGCCGTCGTCGCGCCCGGGAAAGCCACGTAGGCGAGCGTATTGGTGAAGGCGTGTACTACTACTATCTATGACACGCGTGCCATCGCACCTGGGCGCGTACGCTATGCTACGCTCACGCGACACGCGCGAAGCGCGTGGGTGGTCTCTCCTACGCGGGTAAAACTTCGGAGACGAGTCTCGCCCAACACTCCCCCATCAGCGGCAAAACTTGTCCGCCTTGCTCGCCGCTCTCAGGTCCAGCCGCTCCTCCGCGGACATGCTCTTCTTGCCCTTCCATGTCTCGGAGTACCCGTGCAGAACGTCCGGCGCCTCTCTGTAGTTGGTACCCCAGCAGTTTGACCGCCCCTTCGCGTCCGCCTGCCGCTTCTTCTCCGCGGGGAACAGGTCCTCGTAATCGCTCTTCGCGTCTCCGCCGGGCGCGCCCCCGATGCCTTCCCCGACCCGCTTCTCCTCCAGCGCCAGCTCGAGCGCCGCGTCCGACGCCTTCTTGTCCTTCTTCTTCTTCTTCTTCACCGCCAGCGACCCGCCGTTCTTGAAGCTCAGCGACCCACCGCGAACTTTGTCGTAGGACGACATGGCGCGCGCCGCGACGAGTGAGACGGACGAAAGCGAGAAGGCGCTCGTAGAAACTCGACGCGTTTTCCGATTTTGACTCGACGCGCCACGCGCGATCGCCGGACTCGTCGTTTGGGGTTAAAATTACCGACATCGCCCGCTCGCCGTCGCGAAAAGCCGCGATCGGGGGCCGCGGTTGACTTCCCGCATGTAGAGAGCGCGCCACAACACCGCCCCTCGGGCACACTCTGCCCGCGCGCCGCACGCGAGCTGTTGAGAACGGTCACATGTCCGCCGAGGAAGAAGCGATGAACACCGAGGAGGTACGTACGAGCCGCACCCCGCGCGAAACTCGAAGCGCGCGCGTCGCCACACCCCGTCGCCCTCGGGTTGTACGACAGAGCGGGACGAACGACGATTATGAATCCTCCGGCGGGACGCGGGACGCGGGGCGCGCGCGCGCGTCGCGCGTCGCGCGCGTCGCGCGTCTCCGCCTGGCCGTCGCCGCTGGAGATCGCGGCTCGAGCGCACTCGCCGCGTCTCGTCGCAACCCTCGCGCGCGCGGAGGAGGCAGAGGCGCGGTTTCGCCCCCTCGGCTCTTCCGGCCAATTCGACCTCTCTCGCTTCTCGCACTCGATCGATATCCGGACAATCGCTGACGCCGTCTCCCCTCGCACCGCGCGCCTCTCCCCCAACCCCAACGCACGCGCAGCCCGTCGAGGCTACCCCCGCCGATGACACCGCCGAGGCTGTCGTCGAGTCCGTCGTCGAAGCCGGGAACTCCGAAGAGGTGCGCGCGACCCCCCTCGTGATCGTCGCCCGCTTTTGGCATCACGCGCCGAGAGGCCACCGCCGCGTCAGTGCGCAAATTTGTCGAACCGCCGACCGCGTTTTTTTTGGCGCGTGGAAAAACGCAATTTTCCGCGAACGCGAACGTCGCGTCCCGCGGGACCTCTCTCTGACCTTCCCCCCCTTCTCCTCGACTCTTCGAACCCCTCGGGGCACTCACAGGAGGCCACTCCCGATTCGTCCCCCGAGCCGGAGTCCGGCGAGGCTGTCGTCGAGTCGGCGACCCCCGAGCCCGTGACGGAGTCGGCTGAGGCGGCGGAGGCGGCGGACTCGCCCGAGCCCGCCGAGGGCGAGGCGGTGATGGAGTCCGCGACGCCCGAGCCCGTGGTGGAGGCGGCGACGCCCGAGCCCACCGAAGGCGACGCGCCCGCGTCCCCTGAGGGCGAGGACCCCAACGCGCTGGACGCCGTCCCCGAGGGCGGCGACTACGACGCCATGAAGGACATGGCGGAAGCGTCGGAGGAATCGGCGGCGGCGCGCCTGGCGCAGCTCCAGCAGCAAGTCGAGGCGCAGCACCAGCAGCTCGAGGTGGAGTCTAAGACCAACGCCGAGCTGGAGGACATGCTTTTGCGCATCGAGAAGCACTTCAAGGCTGAGCAGGTTGCGCGCCGCACGGCTGAGGAGAAGGCGAGCTCCGCCGAGGCGCAGATCTCCGACGAGCGCGAGCTCCGCGAGAAGGCGCAGCTCGAGCTCAAGAACCGCATGCACGAGGGCGAGCGCAACGCGCAGCTCAAGGCTGCGCTCGCGGCGGAGCGCGGCGCGCTCGAGGCGGAGAAGGCGAAGGTTGAGGCGGAGATTGAGGAGGCTCGCGGAGACGCGCAGCGCTCGGCGGAGGCGCTGGCGCGCGCCGAGGAGGCGATTCGCCAGGAGGAGACTGTGGCGCGCCTCAAGCTCGAGTCCGAGCACAACGCCAAGGTTTCCCGCCTCGCCGTGGAGATCGACCGCCTGAAGGAGGAGCTCGAGCAGCGCACGAACGCGATGGGCAACGAGATGATGCGCTGGAAGTCGCAGGCGGATGCCGCGGCGAATGCCGTCTCGCTTGCCAAGGATGAGGTGATGGAGCGCAAGAAGGAGCTGGACGTCACCAAGGAAAAGATGGACCACCTCGTGGAGAAGCTGTACATCGGGCGCGAGAAGGGCCTCGAGCTGCGCGGTGCGATCGACTTCCACCTCGAGCGCCACCGCACCAACTTCGGCTCGGGGTCGCGCAACGACGCCGTCGGCGGGATGCGCAGGAAGCCCGCGGCGAAGCCGATCGCGGCGGCGGCCTCCGGGCCCGCGCCGCCCAAGCGCGCCGTCGCTGGGCGCGCCGGGCGCGCCGGCAAGATGGACACCGCCGCGCGCGCGCTCCACGACGACATGTACGGCTCGCGCGACATCAACGCGCCCGGCGGCCGTGCGCCCGCGGGCGGCGGCTACGCCAGGGCGCGCGGTGTGAGGCGTTAAAAGAACAAAAGCGTTCTGAGAAGCGCCTCGGCGCGCTCGGCTCGGTTCGGTTTCCAAATGCCGAGGAGAGAGAGGTTCGGTTCGGTGTGTACATACGCCGCGCGTGACGCGCGCGACCCACGGACGGATGTTTTTACGAGAAATGATGAGATCGTGTGCTTTCCTTTTCCGTCCGCGGATCCCTCGTCGTCCGGAACGCGCGCCCCCCGTCGTCCGCAGTCGCTTTTTCGTCGTCTCGAGATTCGTCAGATGATCGCGTTCGTCACGCGCCTCTCCCTCGGACCCGGCGTCGTCGTCGTCGTCGTCAGTCTCGGGAGCGCGCGCGGCGGCGGGGGCGAGAGCCGTACACGATGCCCTCTTCTCCTCACCGACGATGGCGTCCGCACCCGCCGAGACACATGTTCCTGGACCCGTACCTGTACCTCTACGCGTGCGGGTCGTTCTCCAACGGCGTGTTCATCTCGCTTCGCGGTCCCGTCATCCCGGAACTCGCGCGACTCGTCGGGAAACCCAGCGCGGCGCTCGGGGCGTACCTGGGCATCGGCGGTCTGAGCGGCGGCGCGTTCGCGCTTCCCACCGGCGCGCTGCTCGACAGGTACGACGCGCACGCCGTGTTCGCGTTCGGGACGTTGCTGCGCGCGGTCAGCGTCGGCGCCACGCCGCTGTGCACGGCGCTGTGGCACGTCAACCTGCTGGCGGTCGTGCAGGGCGCGACGCTGCCTCTGATCGGCGTGAGCATCCGGGTGTGCCTGGTGCGCGCGGTGGGGCAGGCGAAGTGCGCGCAGGCGCTCAACTTCACCATGGGCGCGTTCGGGCTCGCGAGCGTGGTCACGCCTCTGGCGTACGCGGGACTGCGGCGCGCGTTCGGTCCCGAGAAGGGGTTCGAGCGCGTCTTCGTCGTCGTCGCCGTCGCGTACGCCGCACTCGCGCTCGCGACGCTCGCCGGGTTCGAAACCCCACCGGCGGAGGACGACGCGCGTCACGCGGCAGGAGCGACGAGGGCGGAGGAAGCCCACGCGAACGGCGGCGGCGGCGGCGGCGACGACGACGACGACGGCGGCCTGGATCTTCAGTCCGAACGTTCCGCGCGCGCGCGCGTCGCCGCCGCCGAAGGAAACGAAGGAAACGCGCCGAGGGACGTCGACGCGTACGTCCCCGCGACGCGCGACGAAGAGTCGCGCGGTTTCGTCGCGCCTCCGCTCGTCGCGTCGCGCGTTCTTCGCGGCGGCGACGTGTCCGAAGCCGAGACGACCGAGGACGACGACGCAGACGTGGACGAAGCGTCGCCTCGCGTCGGATCGCGTGGACCGTCGCGAAAGACCGTCGCGGGAAGGACCGCCGTCGCCGCCGAGCGCCTTTCCCGACGGCGTCCTCCGACGGACGTCTTGGTCCCCGTGACTTTGTACATGTGCCTCTCCGTGGCGTCCGAGGTGACGTACGGCTCGTGGATATACACGCTCGCCATCGAACGCGCGGGGTTCTCGGACGCCTCCGCCGCGTCTCTGACCAGCGCGTTCTGGGCGACGTTCACCGCGACCCGGTTCGCGCTCTCGTTCGTCGGCGCCAAACCGCTCCCGGCGGTGGCGTTTTCGCACGTCGTCGCCTTCGCCGCGACGACGTTCCTGGCGCTCCAGTGGGGCGGGGTCGTGCTGGACGACAGCCTCGGCGGCGCGTTTCGCGATCGCGCGTCGCGAGCCTCGCGCGCATTGCTGTGGGCGGTCACGCTGTGCGTCGGGTGCGGCACGGCGGGGATGTTTCCCAACGGCATCGCGCTCGGCCGGACGCTCTTCCCGCTCGACGGCTTCGCGCAAGCCGCGTTCGAGCTGGGCGCTTCCGTCGGGTCCGGGATCGGGCCGTACGTCGCGGCGAGGATGTACGCGTCGCTGGGGGACAGCGCGGCGATTCCGGCGACGTGCGCGGTGTCCGGCGTAGGCGCCGTCGCCGCGCTCGTCGTCGCGCTGCGCCGGAAGAAGCAGCGCGACGCGAGTCGCGCGAGCGCGCGCGCGCGCGCGGACCGTTTTCGGCGCGCGGGCGCCGCGACGACGACGACGACGACGAGCGCCGCCGCGCCGGGGCCGCCTTCTTCTTCCGCCGCGCTTTTGACGCGCCCGTTGCTGTCGGAGGGCGAGCGCGCGGAGGTGGACGACGGTTCGCCTCGCTCGCTCGTGAGCGAGCGAGCTCGCTGATGAGAGGTGCCATGAGTTAGGATTCTATTAGAGCGTAGACGTGTTCGTATCGTCGACGCGCGCGCTTTTTCGCGACGCGCGTTGATGAAAAAGAAACTCGCCACGCGTTTTTCCCTTTTTCGACGAAACCCCTCACGCCCGCCATCTCGAGACGCGCAGCGCTCGCTTCCTTCCTCTGACCCGAAATGATGTCAGTCGCCGCGGGTAGCAGCAGCGGCGGCATCGCGCTCGTCGCGTCCCTCGGGGCGCGTCGTCGTCCCGCGCCGAGGCTTCCGCGCGCTCCCCGGCCGAGCTTCGGGAAAACGCCCCCCTTCTCGAAAACGCGTTTTCGGGAATCCGGAACGGCGACGACGGGCGCTCGAGCCGCGTTGCCGCCGTCCGGAGTTTCGGTGACTCCCCTGTTCGACGTCGCGTTCGGGGTGGAGGAGACGTTCGTGCTCGTGACCGTCGCCGGGTTCATCGCGTACATCGCGCTCAACTTCGAGGAAATCGTTGCGAAGCAGAAGGTGGCCGTCGAGAAGGCGATGGCGGAGCAGGACAAAAACGTGAACGATGCGATGGCGAAGCAAAAGCGGGACATCGACGCTGCGATGCGGAAACAGGCGGAGGCGACGGAGAGGAATAAGAAAAATTGAACGAGCCGCGGACGATCTCCGTGGAGCTTGGATGGACTCGCTCACTGTCTCTCCTTAACCTTTCGACGTCTCGATGGTGCAAAGAAAAAGTCGACACCAACGTGCATCCAGTCAGAAGTTTATACAATATGTGTAATCAGTCAGCAAAAAGCTGCGCGACGGGGAATTGAACCCCGGTCTCCACGGTGACAGCGTGGGATACTAACCACTATACTATCGCACACGGTACAAAGTACATAATCGGGAGACT
>MDSV01001359.1_pt1 | contig 16110 bp, 21 predicted proteins | sample 810851 | NCBI WGS metagenome assembly MDSV01 (sample SAMN05326640, study PRJNA326480) | marine metagenome | isolation source: seawater | place: Atlantic Ocean: North East | collected 2012 | reverse complement strand
TAAAAGGTAAACAAGGAAGATTTAGACAAAATTTGTTAGGCAAAAGGGTAGACTACTCAGGAAGATCTGTAATAGTAGTAGGCCCAGAGTTAAAGTTACATCAGTGCGGTTTGCCAAAAAAAATGGCATTAGAATTATTTAAACCTTTTTTATACGCTAGATTGGATAAACTTGGTTTAGCCACAACAATTAAGCAAGCAAAAAGATTAGTGGAAAAAGAAAAAAGTGAGGTATGGGACTCTCTTGAACATATTATAAGAGAACATCCTATTCTTTTGAATCGCGCTCCAACATTACATAGGTTGGGTGTTCAAGCATTTGAGGCAAAACTTATTGAAGGTAATGCAATTGAGTTACATCCTTTGGTTTGTGCAGCGTTTAATGCTGATTTTGATGGTGATCAAATGGCAGTACATATACCACTAAGTTTAGAAGCTCAGCTTGAAGCAAGAGTGTTAATGATGTCTACCAATAACATATTAAGTCCTTCTAATGGTAAACCGATAATTGTTCCTAGTCAGGATATAGTATTAGGAATATATTATTTATCTCAAGCCGAGGAAGGAGAAAAAAAACCTAAAGGTATATTTTCTAGTATTGAAGAAATTGAACAAGCTCTTGAAAACAAAGCAATTAGTTTGCATTCAAAGATAATTTCAACTTTTGAAACTAATGACCCGAACGGAAAACCGATAATCGAAAAACATATAAGCACAGCTGGAAGATTTTTATTAGCTAATGTGCTTCCAAAAAACCACAATATTAAGTTTAATTTGGTCAATAAACTTTTAACAAAGAAAAATGTTTCAGAAGTAATAGACACTATATTCAGATATTGCGGTCAAAAAGAAACAGTTATCTTTTGTGATAGAATAAAATCACTAGGTTTTAAACATGCATTTAAAGCAGGTATATCTTTTGGTAAAGATGATTTGATTATTCCAAAAACAAAAGAAAATTTAATTAGTAGTACTAAAAAACAAATCGAAGAGTATGAAAAACAATATTCTGATGGTTTAATCACAAGAGGTGAAAAGTACAATAAAGTTGTTGATGTGTGGTCAAAGTGCACAGATACAGTTGCTAATGAGATGATGAAAGAAATTTCATCTGCAGAAAAAGTATATGATGATGACAGGATTGAAACTAACTCAGTTTACATGATGGCTGACTCTGGTGCAAGAGGATCGCAAGCTCAAATGAAACAATTAGCAGGTATGCGTGGCCTTATAGCTAAACCATCAGGAGAAATTATTGAAACACCTATTATTGCTAATTTTAAAGAGGGCTTGTCTGTTTTGGAATACTTTAACTCAACACACGGTGCAAGAAAAGGTTTAGCTGATACAGCTCTAAAAACAGCTAACTCAGGATATCTTACAAGAAGATTATGCGATGTTGCTCAAGATGTTCAAATAACAAAATCAGAGTGTGATCCTAAGAAAAGATCATCTGTTACAATTGCTGAAATAATTGAGGGTGGTAATATTTTAGTAAGTTTATCCGAGAGAGTATTGGGTAGGGTAATAGCTGAAAATATTAAGAACCCGGTAACTGGTGAGATAATTATTAAAAAAGATAAATTAATAGATGAGTTTGATTGTGAAAAAATTGATGCAGCAGGTGTGAAGGCAGTAAATGTATACTCAGTAATAACTTGCGCTTCTACAAAGGGAGTTTGTCAAATTTGTTATGGAAGAGATTTAGCTAGAGGTAAATTAGTAAGTGTTGGTGAGGCTGTTGGTATGATCGCAGCCCAATCTATTGGTGAACCAGGTACCCAACTAACAATGAGAACTTTCCACGTAGGAGGAACTGCGCAAATTAAAGAGGAGTCACAGATAATTTCTCAAACAAAGGGTAAACTTAACATAATAAACAAAAACTTAATCGAAGACTCAAAGAAAAATATAATTGTAATGGGAAGAAACACTCAATTAAGTATAGAGGACGAGAATGAAAGACAACTTGCTATATATAAAGTTAACTACGGATCAAAATTATTTTTTAAAGATGGGGACCAAGTAGATAAAGGAAAAAAAATTGCAGAGTGGGATCCTTATACATTGCCAGTAATAGCAGAAACAGGTGGTATTGTTAATTATATGGACCTGATGGAGGGAAGTTCTCTAACTGAAACATTGGATGATGCCACGGGGTTATCTTCTAAATCTGTAACAGACTGGAAGTCTCTATCAAAAAATTCTGAACTGAAACCTAGAATAACTCTCAGAAATGAAAAAGGAGAAATAATAAAAAAAGCAGATGGTAACGAAGCAAGATATTATTTAGTACCTGATACAATTTTATCTGTTAAAGATGGACAAAAGATTTCAGCCGGAGATGTATTAGCAAGATTACCAAAAGAAACTTCTAAAACAAAAGACATAACCGGAGGTTTGCCTAGGGTAGCAGAATTATTCGAAGCAAGAAGACCTAAAGATAGCGCAATCATAGCTGAGAATGATGGTGTAATTGAATTCGGTAAAGAAGTCAGAGGAAAACAAAAGATATCAATTGTATCAACTTCTGGTGAAACTTCTAACTATCTAATTCCAAAAGGAAAACATGTTAATTTTAATCAAGGAGAAAAGATTAAAAAAGGAGAATATTTATTAGATGGAAGCCCAGCACCTCATGATATTTTGAGAATTTTGGGAGTTGAAAAACTTACTGAATATTTTGTTTCAGAAGTGCAAGAAGTTTATAGATTGCAAGGCGTAGTTATTAATGACAAACATATTGAAACAATTGTTAGACAAATGCTTAAAAGAGTTGAGGTGAAAGATCCAGGAGACTCGGAATTATTAGCTGGTGAAGTTATAGATTTATTGGACATTAATGTTATAAATGAGAAGTTAAGAGATGATAAAAAGAAACCAGCTGTTTTTGAGAGAGTATTATTAGGAATAACAAAAGCTTCTTTACAAACCAACTCATTTATTTCTGCTGCATCTTTCCAAGAAACAACTAGAGTTTTAACAGACGCTTCGATTAAAGGTAAAACAGACTCATTAGAAGGATTGAAGGAAAACGTTATCGTGGGAAGATTAGTACCTGCTGGGACTGGCTTAACTAAAATTGAGTGGGATAAGCAAGCTAGAGAGCAAGATAAAGCTAGATTAGAAGAGTTGAAAAAACAAGAGCTAGAATCTGCTCCAGAGGCGCCAGAACAGACAGCTTAAACTGTATTTAAATCCGCTTAAATATTGACTTTTATCAATTCAATGTTAGTTTACGGCACATTTTGAATGTTAGAAGTAAGGTGGATTAAAACCTTAAACACTAACAACTATACCTAAAAGGTTTTCTTATTTTAACTTCAAAATATTATTATGCCAACAATTAATCAGTTGATTAAAAAAAGCAGAGTTAAACCGGTTGCAAGAAATAAAGTTCCTGCATTAGAAAAACAACCTTTGAAAAGGGGTGTTTGTGTAAAAGTTTATACAACAACTCCAAAAAAACCTAATTCAGCTTTAAGAAAAGTTGCAAGAGTAAGATTATCAAATGGATTTGAAGTAACAGCCTATATACCTGGAGAAGGTCACAACTTACAAGAACACTCTGTTGTTTTATTGCGTGGTGGTCGTGTAAAAGATTTACCTGGTGTTCGTTATCATATTTTAAGAGGTAACTTAGATACACAAGGTGTTGCTAATAGAAAACAAAGAAGATCACTTTACGGAGCTAAAAAACCAAAATAATTTATGTCCAGAAAACGAAAAGCTCCTATTAGAAAAGTTTATCCTGATCCAAAATTTCACTCAGAAGTAGTTTCTAAATTTATTAACTCAATTATGTATGATGGAAAAAGATCTACTGCAGAAAAAATTCTTTATGACGCTTTAGATAAAATTAAATCTAAAAATAATGAGGATCCTATTAAAATATTTAATTCAGCAATCAGTAACGTAAAACCAAATCTTGAATGTAGATCTAGAAGAGTTGGTGGTGCAACTTATCAAGTTCCAGTAGAGGTGAAAGCTAAAAGAGCTCAAGCTTTAGCATTAAGATGGATTATGGATGCTACTAGAAAAAGAAAAAATAAAACTATGGCGGAAAAATTATATGCAGAAATTTTAGATGCATCACAAAACAAAGGTTCAGCAATTAAAAAAAGAGAGGATACACATAAAATGGCAGAGTCTAATAAAGCTTTTGCACATTTTAGATGGTAAAAAATTATGGCTAAGTACGCTTTAGATAAATATAGAAATATTGGTATCATGGCCCATATAGACGCCGGTAAAACAACTACTACAGAAAGAGTTTTATATTATACTGGAAAGAGTCATAAAATTGGAGAAGTACATGATGGTGCAGCAACGATGGATTGGATGGAACAAGAACAAGAAAGAGGTATAACAATTACTTCTGCGGCCACCACTTGTTTCTGGAGAGATCACAGGATTAATATTATCGACACACCAGGTCACGTAGACTTTACAATTGAAGTTGAAAGATCGCTGAAAGTCTTAGATGGAGCTGTTTGTGTATTTGATGGTGTTGCAGGCGTTGAGCCCCAGTCAGAAACTGTTTGGAGACAAGCCGACAAGTATAAAGTTCCAAGGATTTGTTTTGTAAATAAGCTTGATAGAACTGGAGCAGACTTTTATCGTTGCGTAGATATGATCAAGGATAGACTTGGCTGCAAACCTCTTGTTTTACAGTTACCTGTGGGTGCTGAGGCAGACTTAAAAGGTGTCATTGATCTTGTAAAAATGAAAGCTGTTATATGGCAAAACGAGGATTTAGGAGCGAAATTTGATATTGTTGATATTCCTGAAGAATTAAAAGAAAAATCAAACAATTATAGAAAAGAATTAGTTGAAGCTGCAGTTGAAGAAGACGAAAAACTCATGGAAGCTTATTTAGAGGGTAAAGAACCATCAGAGTCTGATTTAATTAAATGTATAAGAAAAGGAACACTTGGTTTTAGCTTTGTTCCTATCACAACAGGATCAGCTTTTAAAAATAAGGGAGTGCAACCACTTTTGGACGCTGTAATAGATTATCTTCCGAGTCCAAAAGATATCGGATCTATAGAGGCAACAAAACTTAATTCTGAAGATAAACTAGATATGAAATTTGACGATAACGAACCTTTTTCAGCTTTAGCTTTTAAAGTTGCAAACGACCCATTTGTCGGGTCTTTAACTTTTATAAGAATTTATTCTGGCAAAATACAGGCTGGTACTTCTGTATTTAACTCTTCAAAAGAAAAAACAGAAAGAGTAGGAAGAATGCTTTTAATGCACGCTAATAGTAGAGAAGATATTAAAGAAGCTACAACTGGAGACATAGTTGCTCTAGCAGGATTAAAACATACTATAACAGGTCATACTTTATGTAATGAAAATAAACCAATTTTACTAGAGCCAATGGAATTTCCCGATCCTGTAATAGAAATTGCAGTTGAACCTAAAACTAAAGCAGACCAGGAAAAAATGGGTGAAGCTTTGGCTAGATTAGCAAAAGAAGATCCATCATTTAGAGTTACATCTGACGAAGAGTCAGGTCAAACAATTATTAAAGGTATGGGTGAATTACATTTAGACATTATTGTAGATAGAATGAAAAGAGAGTTTAAAGTGGAAGCAAATGTTGGTGCGCCTCAAGTAGCATATCGAGAAACTATATTGGGATCAACAGAGGTTACTTATATTCACAAAAAACAAAGTGGTGGATCAGGCCAATTTGCTAAAGTTACTTTGAGCGTTGAACCACTTGAACCAGGAAAGGGTCGTGAAGTTGAAAACAAAATTAAAGGTGGTGCGATACCAAAAGAATTTATTCCAGGTGTAGAAAAAGGTGTGTTAAGTGTAGCAGAAAGCGGAATATTAGCAGGATTCCCAGTGATAGATTACAAAGTAACAATTTTAGACGGACTCCATCACGATGTTGACTCAAGCGTACTAGCTTTTGAAATAGCATCAAGAATGTGTTTTAGAGAAGCTTGCCAAAAATCTACGTTAAAACTTTTAGAACCAATGATGAAGGTTGAAGTTGTAACACCTGAAGATTTTATGGGTGATGTGATTGGTGACTTAAATAGTAGACGAGGTCAAGTAGCTTCAACAGAGGCTAGAGGTAACGCAACTGCGATTAATGCAACAGTTCCTTTAGCTAATATGTTTGGGTATATAAACAATTTACGTTCTTCAACTCAAGGAAGAGCACAATATACGATGCAATTTAGTCACTACGATAAAGTTCCTCAGAATGTTCAGGATGAAGTAACAAAGAAATTAGCTTAATTTATGGAAAATCAAAATATAAGAATACATCTTAAAGCTTACGACAATAAAATCCTAGATCTTTCGACTGAGGAAATCGTTAACACAGCGAAAAGAACTGGCGCTCAGGTTAAAGGCCCGATTCCACTTCCAACAAGAATTGAAAGATACACAGTTTTAAGATCTCCACATATCGATAAAAAAAGTAGAGAACAATTTGAGTCTAGAACCCATAAAAGACTAATAGATATAATTGAACCAACACCGCAAACAGTAGAAGCATTAATGAAACTAGATTTAGCTTCAGGTGTAGATATAGAAATAAAGATTTAGATTATGAGCATAGGATTAATAGGAACAAAAATAGGAATGACCAGGGAATTTATGGAAAGCGGACAATCCGTTCCTGTAACAGTAATTAGAGTTGAAAAAGGAAGAGTTTTAGATGTTATTACAAAAGAAAAAAGAGGATACTCAGCAGTAAAAGTTGGTTTTTTTAAAATCAAAAACTCGAAATTAACAAAGCAAATGAAAGGCTATTATGCAAAGAAAAATACAGAGCCTAAAAAAATTCTTAAAGAATTTAGAGTAGAAGATAATGACCAGTACAAAGAAGGAAACGAGCTGGGTTTAGAAATTTTTAAAGATAAAAAATTTTTAGATGTGAGATCCAGAACGATAGGTAAGGGATTTGCAGGTGTAATGAAAAGATGGAATTTTGGAGGTTTAAGAGCTTCCCATGGTGTTTCTGTTTCTCACAGATCGCATGGTTCTACAGGTCAAAGGCAGGATCCAGGTAAAGTCTTTAAAGGAAAAAAAATGGCTGGTCACATGGGAGATAAATTAAGAACAATGTTAAATTTAGAAATAGTAAAATCAGATTTAGATAATAATCTACTATATTTAAAAGGCTCAATACCGGGTTCAAAAAACTCAACAGTGCTTTTAAGAGAGTCAGTAAAGAATGTAACTCGCAAAACTATTAAAGAAAAACATGATGAAAAAATTAAAGCAGCTGCAGCAAAGAAAGGAAAAAAATAAATGAAATTTCCTCTTTTAAGTATTGATGGTGCAAAAACAGACTCAATTGAAATTTCTGATAAACTGGTGAAATTAAAAGTGAATCATAAATTAATTAAATTTGTTATTGATTGGCAATTAAATCATGCAAAACCTAGAACAGCAAAAACTAAACAAAGAAATGAAATTAAAGGTTCTACCAAAAAAATAGTTCCACAAAAAGGTGGAGGTGGAGCAAGACATGCGAGTAAAAAGGCTCCGTTGTTTGTAGGAGGAGGTGTTGCACATGGTCCAAAGGGTGCAGTTTATAAAATTAAAAAAATTAATAAAAAAGTGAGAAAACTTGCTTTGGCTCAAACTTTGTCCAAAAAAAATTTAGATAAAAATTTGCATATTTTGGCAGATGTTACAAAGGAAATAAAAAAAACGAAAGAATTTAATAAGTTTCTAGAAAAAAATAAATTGGCTAATGTTCTTATAATTTCTGATACAGGTTCAATGAAAAATATAAATAAATCAGCACGTAATATTAAAAACGTGAAATTAATAAAAGAAGAAGGGACTAATATTTATGATTTATTCAAATTTAAGAATGTAATCATAACATCTTCGTCTGCAAAAAAAATACAAGAGAGGCTCTTAAATGAAAAAAATTAATTATATAGACTCTATTAGAAGTCCAATAATTACTGAAAAGGCAACAATCTTATCAGAGCAAAATAAAACAGTTTTTAAAGTTCATGAGAAAGCAAACAAAAAAACTATAAAAAAAAACATAGAAAAACTTTTTAAGGTAAATGTGATTAAAGTTAATATAATTAATCAAAAATCTAAACTTAAAATGAAACAAGGAAAAAAATCTATTAAAAATGGATATAAAAAAGCAATAATAACTCTTAAAAAAGGTCAAAGTATTGATCTGACTACAGGAATTTAATAATGGCATTAAAAACTTTTAAACCATATACAAAATCTACAAGAGGTACGGTAGTTTTAGATAAGAGTAGTTTATGGAAAGGAGCTCCTTACAAACCTTTAACAAAAGGACAAAATTTTACGGGGGGTAGAAATAACAATGGTCGAATTACCTCTAGACATATAGGTGGCGGATCTAAACACAAATATAGAGTGATTGATTTTTATAGGAAAAAGAAAAACGTTCCTGCTACTGTAGAAAGAATAGAATATGATCCTAATAGAACAGCTTATATTGCGTTAATCACATATAATGATAAAGAAAAAGCTTATATTATAAGTCCTCAGGGTTTGAAACAAGGTGACATTATCGAGTCTGGTAAAAATGTTGAAATTAAAGTTGGTAATTCATTAGAGTTAAGAGATATACCGCCTGGAACTTCTATACATAATGTTGAACTAATACCTGGAAATGGGGCAAAACTAGCTAGATCAGCTGGATCATCTGTAACATTGTCTGGTTATGACGGAGATTATGCCATTCTTAAACTTTCATCAGGTGAAACAAGAAAAGTTAGTAGTTCTTGTATTGCAACTATTGGAACAGTATCTAATCCTGACCAAAAAAATATTAAAATTGGTAAAGCTGGTAGAAACAGATGGAGAGGAAAGAGACCGCAGACTAGAGGCGTTGCTATGAACCCGGTTGATCACCCGCATGGAGGTGGTGAGGGTAAAACTTCTGGAGGAAGAAGCCCAGTTTCACCGTGGGGACAATCAGCGAAAGGTTTAAAAACTAGAAGACCAAAAAGAAGTGATAATTTGATTATTACAAGAAGGAAGAAAAGGAAAAAATAATGACTAGATCAATTTGGAAAGGTCCGTTTGTACATCCTAGTTTATTAAAAAAAATTGATAAAATTAAGGACACACCTAATAAAAAACCAATAAAAACTTGGTCGAGGAATTCAACAATAATACCTGATTTTGTCGGGCATAGCTTTATGATTCATAACGGAAAAACTTTTATACCAATAACCGTATCAGAAGAAATGGTTGGACATAAATTAGGTGAATTTGCACCAACAAGAACTTTTAAAGGTCACACACCAGCAGATAAAAAAGCCGCCGCCGCCGCCCCTGCTTCTGATAATAAAGCAACTGGAGATAAAAAATAATGGATAAAAATTCTTCATTAGTAAAAGCTATCAATAAAAATGTAAGAACTAGTCCTAGGAAACTAGCTTTAGTCTGTAATTTTATTAAAGGAAAAAAAGCAGACATCGCTTTGAGAGATCTAGAATTTTCAAGAAAAAGAATAGCAAAAGATGTAAGCAAAACAGTTAAATCAGCTATATCTAATGCTGAAAATAATCATCAATTCGATATAGATAATTTATTTGTAAAAGAAGCTTATGTTGGAAAATCTTTAGTAATGAAAAGGTTTAGACCAAGAGCTAAAGGTAGAGCTAGTCCAATTAAAAAACCATTTAGTAGAATTACAATTATCTTGGAAGAAAAAAAAGAAAAGAAGGTGAGTAAATAATGGGTCAAAAAATAAATCCAATAGGGCTAAGGCTGGGAATTAACAGAGGCTGGGACTCGACTTGGTTTGCTAAAAAGAAAGATTTTGGAAGATACTTAATTGAAGATTTTAAAATTAGAAATTATATTAAGAAAAATATTATTAATTCAGGTGTTTCAGAGATCATTATAGAGCGGTCATCAAAAAAATGCACTGTTTCAATTCATACATCCAGACCAGGTTTTGTTATAGGAAAAAAAGGTGCTGATATAGAAAAAATTAAAAAAAATATAATGAAAATTACCGACAGTGACGTAAATGTGAATATTAAAGAAATAAAAAAACCAGAACTGAACTCTAATTTAGTAGCCGAGAATATAGCCCAACAATTAGTAAAACGAGTAGCGTACAGAAGAGCAATGAAGAGAGCGATGCAATCAGCAATGAGATTAAATGCCAAGGGAATTAAGGTAATGCTAAGCGGAAGATTAGCAGGGAATGAAATTGCAAGAACTGAATGGTTAAGAGAAGGAAGTATACCATCTCATACACTTCGTGCTGAAATCGATTATGGTTTTGCGGAAGCACTTACAACTTATGGAATTATAGGAGTAAAAGTTTGGATTTATAAAGGTGAATTAATGGCAAAAGATGTTGAAAAAGAAAAAAAAGAAAGGGTGAAGAATGCTACAACCAGTCAGAACTAAATATAGAAAAGCATTTAAAGGTAGAATTCACGGAAACGCTGCTAGAGCCGTAAAACTAAACTATGGTCAATTTGGCTTAAAGGCAATCCAGCCTGAAAGAATTATTGGAAAACAAATAGAAGCTGCAAGAGTAGCTTTAACAAGATATATGAAAAGAACTGGGAAAGTATGGACAAGAATTTTTCCTAATATTCCAGTTTCAAAAAAACCAACCGAGGTAAGAATGGGTAAAGGAAAAGGTTCACCCGAGTATTATGCTTGCAGAGTTAAACCCGGTAGGATTATTTTTGAAATAGATGGTGTTAGCGAGGAAGTAGCTAGAGAGGCATTATATAAAGCCTCAGCTAAATTACCTATCAAAACTAAATTTGTGAAAAGATAATGGCTAAAAAGAAAGAGGATAAAAAGTTGACAAAAGATCAAGCAGAAAAAAAAATATTAACGTTAAAAAAGGATTTATTCAACATTAGATTTAAAAAAGTGAATAATCAGATTAATAATCCTGCTCAATATAATGAGATTAAAAAAAGTATAGCCAGATTATACACAACATTGAAAAATTCAAAATGACAAAAAAAATTTTAAAGGGTGTAGTAACAAGTGCAAAAAACGACAAGACAATTGTTGTAGAAGTGACGAGAAAATTTAAGCACCCTTTCTATGAAAAAGTAATCAAAAGATCAAAAAAATATCATGCACATGATGAAAAAAATAAATTTAAAGAGGGTCAAAAAGTTTCAATTGTAGAATGTAAACCTTTTTCAAAAAAGAAAACTTGGCAGGTAATGGAAAAATGATACAAATACAAACAGAACTTTCAGTTGCTGACAATACTGGTGCAAAAAGAGTTGAATGCATAAAAGTTTTAGGTGGTTCAAAACGAAGATATGCATCTGTAGGGGATATTATTGTAATAAGTGTTAAGGACGCAATACCAAAAGGTAAAGTAAAAAAAGGAGCTGTTCACAAGGCTGTAGTTGTGAGGACAAGAAAAGAAATTTACAGGGATGATGGTTCTAAAGTTCAGTTTGATAAAAACGCAGTAGTACTTACTGATGAAAAGGGAGAACCTATAGGAACAAGAATTTTTGGACCTGTTACAAGAGAGTTAAGAACAAGAGGTCATACAAAAATAATCTCTCTAGCTCCGGAGGTACTTTAAAATGATTTTTAAAAAAGGAACACAAGTAAAAGTTATTTCTGGTAAAGATAAGGGAAAAACTGGAGAAATATTGGAGATTAATAGAAAATTAGAAAAAATAAAAATTAAATCTATTAATATGATCAAGAGACACACTAAACCAACTAAAGATAATAAGGGTGGAATAATTTCTAAAGAAAATTTCATTCACTTGTCTAATGTTAAAAATTTAGAAATTAAAAAAAACGAAAAAAAGAAAATAGAAGGTAAAAAGTAATGCCAAGATTAAAAAATATATACCAAAAAGAAATAATTGCTAAATTAATGAGTAAATTATCATTAAAAAATAAACATGATGTTCCAAAAATAGACAAAATTATTTTAAACATGGGTCTAGGCGAAGATGCGTCTGACGGCAAAAAATTAAAAGCTTGCACCGATGATATGTCTTTAATTTCTGGCCAAAAACCTGTGATTACAAAATTTAAAAAATCTATTTCAAACTTTAAAACTAGAAAAGGATCAAATGCAGGTGTCAAAGTTACTCTTAGATCAAATAGAATGTATGAATTTGTTGATAGGTTGGTAAATATAGCTTTGCCGAGAATAAAAGACTTTAGAGGACTTACATCTAAAGGTATCGATAAATCGTATAATTATTCTTTCGGAATAAAGGAACATATTATTTTTCCGGAGGTTAACTTTGACAAAGTAGATAAAATAAGAGGATTAGATGTAACAATAGTTACATCAAGTAAAAGCAAAGAAGGAACGTTAGAATTGCTAAAAGAATTCAATTTTCCATTAAATGAAAAGAAAAACTGAGGGTATAAATGGCTAAAACAAGCGCGATACAAAAAAATTTAAAAAGAATTAAACTAGTAAAAAAGTACGCTAAAAAAAGAGCTGCATTAAAAAAAATTATAAATAATAGAAAATTAGAATTATCAGAAAGGTTTGAAGCTCAATTAAAACTTAATAAACTTCCCAAAAATTCTGCCAAGATCAGAATTAGAAATAGATGTGAGGTATCGGGAAGGCCGCACGGAGTTTATAGAAAATTAAAAATTTCAAGAATTGCTTTAAGAGATATGGCGTCCTCTGGAAAAATTCCTGGAATTACAAAATCAAGCTGGTAGGAGAAATATGACATTTACAGATCCAATTGGAGATATGTTTTCAAGAATAAGAAATGGTCAAATGAGATCACTGAATTCTGTTGAAATCCCTTCATCAAATTTCAGAAAAAATATTTTAGAAATACTTAAAAACGAGGGATATATAAAAGATTATTTTATTGAAAAAACAGAAAATAATAAAACAAGTTTAAAAATTTCTCTTAAGTATTATGAAGGTGATCCAGTTATTAAAGAAATTAAAAGAATATCTAAGCCTGGAAGAAGAGTTTACTCTAGAGCAATTAGCATTCCTAAAGTAATGAATGGTTTGGGATTAGCAATTTTGTCAACCCCAAAAGGTGTTATGAGTGATGCCGAGGCTAGAAAAAATAATGTTGGTGGAGAAATAATTTGTAAGGTGTTTTAATGTCAAAAATTGGTAAAAAAAATATAATTATTCCTAAAGAGTCTTCAGTTAAAATTGAAGGAGGCAATCTGACAATTTCTGGACCCAAAGGAACAAAAAAATTAACAATAAATGATAAAATTTTTTCATCTAAGTTAATTGAAAGCGAATTTCAATTATTACCATTAGAGAAAAAAATTGATAAAAAAATATCAATTATGTGGGGCACTTATAGAAGTTTAATCAATAATGCCATTAGAGGTGTATCGGTTGGGCATGAAAAAATATTAGAACTTAACGGGGTAGGTTTTAGAGCAAATTTAAAAGGAGAGGTTCTGAATTTACAAATTGGGTTTAGTCATGATGTAAACTTTAAAATACCGAAAGATATAAAAATAATAGTAGAAAAGCAAACAATTATAAAAATTAATGGAGTTGACAAAGAATTAGTATCTAAAATTGCGGCCGATATAAAAAACTTAAAACCAGTTGAGCCTTACAAAGCAAAAGGTATTAAAGAAAAAGGACAATTTGTTTTAAGAAAAGAAGGTAAAAAGAAATAATGAAAAAAATAAATAATAAAACTAAAAGAAAACTAAGAAATAGAAGTAAATTGAAAAGTGTCAATGTAAATAGATATAGAATATGCGTATCAAAATCTTTGAATAATTTATCTGCTCAAATTATAGATGATAAACAAAAAAAAACTTTAGTATCGGCTTCATCTATTGAAAAAGAAATTAGATCTAAAAATGTGAAAAAAATGGAAAAATCAAGTTTAATTGGTGAAATTTTAGCTAAAAGAGCCAAAGAAAAAAACATAAGTGAAGTATATTTTGATAGAGGTGATAATAAATATCACGGAAGGGTAAAAACTTTTGCAGAAACACTGAGAAAAAATGGATTAAAATTTTGATATGACCGAAAACAAAAAAAATGAAAACGATCTAAAAGAAAAATTAGTTGCAATCAATAGAATAACTAAAGTTGTAAAAGGCGGAAGAAGATTTGGTTTTGCGGCACTGGTTGTTGTAGGTAATCAAAAAGGATCAGTAGGTATCGGACAAGGTAAATCAAAACAAGTTCCAGATGCAATTAAAAAAGCTACAGAAGTGGCAAAGAGAAATTTAATTAAAATTCCATTAAAAGAAGGAAGAACACTTCATCATGATGTAAAAGGTAAAAATGGTTCAGGTAAAGTTTTTTTAAGAGCGGCACCTGCAGGGACTGGAATTATTGCCGGTGGAGCCATTCGTTCTGTATGTGAAGTATTAGGAATTCAAGATGTAGTTGCTAAATCTCTTGGTTCAGCAAACCCTCACAATGTTCTAAAAGCTTGTGTGAACGGGCTTAGATCACAAACTTCTCCTAAGATCTTATCTGCAATCAGAGGAAAGAAAATATCAGATATAGTTTTAAAAAGAGAGGCTAAATAATGAATTTAAATAGTTTAACAAAAAACAACAAGAAAAAGATTAGAGTTGGAAGAGGAATAGGATCAGGAAAAGGAAAAACATCCTCAAGAGGTCACAAAGGGCAAAAATCAAGATCTGGTGTTGCTATAAAAAGCTTTGAAGGAGGTCAGATGCCTCTTTATAGAAGATTACCTAAAAGGGGTTTCAAATCACTTAATAAGAAAAATACAGCTATTTTAAATCTTTCAAAGATACAAAATATTATAGAAAAATCAAAAAATGAAATTAAAAAAAATTTAGATTTAAAAATTTTAAAAGAAAAAAAACTTGTAAACAAAAAATTTCTTAAATTAAAGATTTTAGGAACAGGAGATATAAAAACAAATATAGAAATTTCAGCTCATTTTGCTTCAAAACAGGCTTTATCAAAAATAGAAAAAGCAGGTGGTAAAATCAATATACTAAAAAATTAGCAATTTATGTCTAGCGAAACACTCAATACAGCTGGAGCCTTTAGTCAAGCTAAAGATCTTAAAAACAGAATATTATTTACAATCTTAATATTAATAATTTATCGTTTAGGTACATATGTTCCTTTAGCAGGAATTGATCCTTCTGCCTTAAAAGAAATTATGGCCTCAAGTCAAAAAGGTTTGCTTGGCATGTTCAATATGTTTTCTGGTGGCGCTGTAACTAGAATGGCAATTTTTGCATTAGGAATAATGCCATATATTTCATCTTCAATCATAGTCCAGCTTCTTACAGGAGTTTCAGATTATTTTAAAAATTTAAAAGAACAAGGTGAAATAGGGAGAAAAAAAATTACTCAGATAACAAGGTATGGAACAGTTTTAATTGCCTGTCTACAAGGTTATGGAGTTTCTGTAGGTTTAGAAAACGCTGGTAATTTAGTAATTGAACCCGGCATGTCTTTTAGAGTCATTACAACAATTTCTCTTGTTGCAGGGACTACTTTTTTAATGTGGTTAGGTGAACAAATAACTTTAAGAGGAGTTGGTAACGGAATATCGCTAATAATCTTTTCAGGAATTGTTGCCGAAATACCTAGAGCGTTAGCATCAACTTTTGAACTTGGTAGAACTGGCGCCCTATCAGCTTTAATGATTGTAGGAATTTTTGTTTTAGTAATATTGACAGTTTTATTTATTGTATTTTTTGAGAGAGCAATGAGAAAAATTTTAATTAATTATCCTAAAAGACAAGTTGGAAACAAAATGTATGGTGGTGAGTCTTCGCATCTTCCTCTAAAGATTAATACTGCTGGAGTAATTCCAGCTATCTTTGCATCAGCACTACTACTTCTACCTGTAACAATCTCAAACTTCGGATTTGCTGAGTCTGATACGTTCCTTAAAATTTCATCCATGTTTACTCAAGGTCAACCTTTATATATGTTGCTATATGCTTCAGGTATAATCTTCTTTTCATTTTTTTATACATCAATTGTATTTAATCCAAAAGAAACCTCAGAAAATTTAAGAAAATATGGTGGATACATACCTGGAATTAGACCTGGCGAGAGAACAGCAGAGTATATTGATACAATTTTAATGAGATTAACAACTGTTGGAGCATTATATTTAACTTTTGTTTGTTTAATGCC